>Ga0157369_10000043_pt1 | contig 180713 bp, 191 predicted proteins | sample C25metaG_FD_113461 | JGI IMG/M metagenome (GOLD analysis project Ga0157369, IMG submission 113461) | Corn rhizosphere microbial communities from Kellogg Biological Station, Michigan, USA - C2-5 metaG | ecosystem: Host-associated > Plants > Roots > Rhizosphere > Soil | place: USA: Michigan... | reverse complement strand
TTCGCGCTCTAGCCGCTGATCTCCAAAGGGCAAGCAGCCGGGCATGGCGACCGAATTAAACCTGCGTAACGAAACGATCGGTCAGCTGGTGCGGTTCGGGATCGTCGGGCTGTCGCTGGCTGCGGTCTATTCGGTGATCTACTGGTGGCTCGCCACCTATGTGATGCCGCCCGTCATCGCGGCCCTCGTCGCGTTTCTCGTCGCCGTCAGCATCGGTTTCGTTCTGCACAGCCGTTGGAGCTTCCGGGGCCACGGCAAGCACGAAGACCGGCAGATGAAGATCAAGTTCCTTATGGTTCAGTCCTCGGGGCAGGTGCTGAACGAGATCTTCACCTGGGTATTGACGGGCCCACTGCACGGCCCGACTTGGTGGCCTCTAGTGCCGGCCATTTGTGTCACTCCGGTGGCCACTTACCTCCTCAACCGTCAGTGGGTTTTCGGCTGATGGAGCGCGTAGTCTATCAGCAGATGGCGGAGCTGGACGAGCGCCATTGGTGGTATTGCGCTCGGCGCAAGATCATCGCCGACCTGATCCGCCGGGAAACGCAGCTTCCGAATGCTGCGAACATTCTCGAGATCGGCTGCGGCACCGGCCACAACCTGGCGATGCTTTCCGGCTTCGGCCATGTGGATGGGCTGGAGCTGGACGAGGAGGCCCGCTCGCTGTCGGAGAAGAGGCTTGGGCGCAAGATCATGAGCTCGCCGCTGCCGGAACTCGCGGAGGTGCAGGATCGCCATTACCATCTGATCGGCGCCTTCGATGTCATCGAGCATATCGAGGATGACCATGCCGCTCTCGCTTCGATCGCGAAAAAGCTTAGGCCGGATGCCAAGTTCATCCTCACCGTCCCCGCCCACCAGTGGATGTGGTCGGCGCACGACGTGGTGAACCATCACAAGCGGCGCTATTCCAAACGCGCCTTGAAGGCGCTGTTCGAGGCGTCGCCTCTGAGACTAGAGCGCATCGGCTATTTCAACAGCCTGCTGTTCCCGCTTGCGGTTGCCGAACGGACCGCATCGATGCTGCGAGGGAAAGATGATGCGGACGTGAAATTGCCGTCGGCTCCGCTCAATTCCGCGTTGGAGAAAGTGTTCGCCTGCGAACGCTACCTGGTGGGCCGCTTGCCTTTGCCGCCGGGCCTGTCTCTGTTCGCGGTCGCGTCCGTCACCTGACCCAGGCTGCCGGTTCGATCGTCGGCGCCGGCGATTTCCTGAACAATGTAGAGCGGCCGCCGCTTCGCTTCGTTGTACAGCCGGCCGATGTACTCGCCCATCAGCGCAAGTACGAACATCTGCACCGCGCCAAGCACGACCACGACAAGCATCAGCGACGTCCAGCCCTGGATGTTCTGGCCGGCAATCCAGGCGTAAAGGATGTACAGGATGATCAGCACCGAGCCCATCGCCAGCGCCAGGCCTGCGTGGCTCGCCAGCTTCAACGGCGCCGATGAAAAGCCGGTCAGCGCATCGAGGGCAAATCGGAACATCTTGGAGAAGGGATACTTGGTTTCGCCCGCCAGCCGTTCGCTTCGATCGTAGAGAATCGGCACCTGCTTGAACCCGATCCACGCGATCATGCCGCGGATGAATCGCGCCTGTTCCGGCATCGCCAGGAGGACGTCGAGCGCTCGCCGGCTCATCAGCCGGAAGTCGCCCGCGTCGAGTGGAATGTCGACGTCGGTGGCTTGCGCAAGTAGCCGGTAGAATCCGTGCGCGGTAGCGCGCTTGAATGCCGTCTCCCCTGCGCGGCTTCGGCGGACGCCGTAGACCACGTCGGCCCCCTCGCTGCGCATCGTTGCGAGCATTTCGGCCAACAGCTCGGGCGGATCCTGAAGATCGGCGTCGATGATCAGGATCACGTCCCCCCGAGCCAAGTCCAGCCCTGCGGTCAGGGCCAACTGATGCCCGTGGTTGCGCGAGAGGTTCACTCCGAGCACGTGCGGATCCTCAGCGGCCATGCGCTGCATGATTTGCCAGCTCGAGTCGCGCGAACCGTCATTGACCAGCACAAGCTCGTAATCGTCGCCGAAGCTCGCCTTGGCCGCAGCACTCAACCGCTGATGAAGCGTGGCGAGGCAGTCTTCCTCATTGAAACAGGGAACGACGATCGAAAGCGCGGTCATGGATGAGTCTTGTAGAGGATGGCGTTGGCCCCGCGCCAGACCGGCTGAAGTCCCGCAGTCAGCTCAGGGTCGTATTTCGGTGAATCGATGATCCACAGATAATCGAAAGCATCTCGCGGAAACAATTTCAGGGCCCTTGTGATTCCCCATGGCGCGAATCCGCCGTGACAAATGTCCGGATGGGCCATTTGCGATGGATCCGCTGAAAACCAACCCGCCGCAGTGTAGCGAAGATCCAGCAGATTGAATCCTTCCATCGACCATTCGTCGTTCGAAAACCCGTCTTTGCGGACAATCACCATCGCGCCGAGATGTGTGTCGCGGACAAGCGGCCAACTCGTTTCTCCGCAAGGGACGGCGACCAGAGTGGCGACTCGCGAGCCTTCAGGAATATAATCCAGGGCTTGAAGCATGCCTTGCTGGCGGTCGGCGGCGATCCCGAGACTGAGCGTGGTTGAGCCTATTCGAAGCAGGAAGAATGCGCAGCCCAGCACCGCGAGGGCCGTCGCGTGGCGATAACCCAGGCGGTCCCGAAAGCGGATCGCAAGAAGCGCCACCGCGTATGCATAAGGGACCAATCGCATGTCCGCATAAGCCGATCCGAAGATGATCCTTGGAAGCAGCACGAATGTGACCGCCAGCACCAGCGCCGAGAAGGCCAGGTTGCGGGACAAGGTCAGCTTGCGGCTTATCAATGCGTACAACCACACGATCGCAAGGAAGATAAGGGACCCGAGGTCAAGCAGGTGCCAACGGTCGCGAAGAGCCGAGAAGATCGCCACCCATTTGTGATGCCAGTCCCACCAGCCCGCCGTTTGGCCGCCGTGAGTCTCCGTTCTCCAGACCAGCATGACCAGGATGGGGAGCGTCATGACGGCGGCATGGATCGCCGCATAAAATCCCGCCTTGAGCCAGCGGCGGCCATTGTCATGCTGCCGAACCGCTTCCGCCGAGAAGCACAGGAGACCGAGCGCACCCCAGCCGTAGGTATGGCAGAAAAAAATGATGAGAGAGATCGGCACGAACAGCATCGCCCGAAGTCCAAGCTTGTCGCGATGGGCGAGGTGAAGCCACAGCCCAAAGGCGAGGAAAGCCAACGCCATCGACAGTGCAAAATTCGCAAAGCCGAATAGGAAGGGATAACCAAGCGCGAATGGAAGCGCGAACAGCGCCGTCGGCGGCACCCGCCCGTGAACTTCGCGCGCCACCCAAAGAAAACCTGCAACGGTCATCGGCGGGATAAGCATCACGATCAGCTTCACCGCAGGCTCAAGGCCGAGTAGCCGCCCGAGCGGCAGGATCAAGACATCGACGCCGATGTTACCGATCGCGGCCCAATGAAAGCCGTAATAGCGCGGCAGCCACGGCGAACGCGCGATGTCGAGTTCGACCCGGTACCGGCCCATGTGACCAAACAGGTCCACCAGCGGCGGCACCTGCGGATAGAAAAGCGGCGCCGCCGACAGGATCACCAGCGCGGCGATGAACACCTTGCTCTCCCACCACGGCTTCTGTGCGCTGGCGGCGACTTGGTCACCCATCACTTCGTGCTCTGACCCCCGGATTTCACCTGCATTGCCCGCAAGCAACGGCGCATTCAACTAGGCGACAGGATGAAAGCGATAGCCGGGGCGCACATTTCATGTGGAGTTCATCGAATATGAAGAGGTTTCTCTTGTCCGCGACGGCCTTGATGGCGACCGCGGCCTTCGCTCCTGCAACTGCCCAAACCGCCGCCGCCTCCGCTGACGCTCCGGCACATCACATGCACATGACGCAGCCGGTCACTCGCGCCGCGTTCCTACAGAGAGTGCAAAAGCACTTTGCGCACATCGACGCGAACCACGATGGCTTCGTGACCCAGGACGAGGCCGCGGCGTCGGCGCAGGCGATGCGCGCCAAGATGCGAGAAGGCATGGCTCAACGTGCCGGAAAGATGTTCGACCGGCTGGACGCCAATCACGACGGCGTGGTTACCGAGGCCGAGTTCAACGCGGCGGTCGCCAATCGTCCGCAGGAGGGCGGATCGCATCGCCGTGCGCCGACCTGGAACAGGCTCGCCGCCCGATTTGACACCAACGGCGACGGCCAGATCAGCCGCGCCGAAGTCGACGCCGCCTCGGCTCAGCATCAACAGCAGATGGCGGACAGTGGTAAATCGCACATGCACCACGCAGGCTTCGAGGCGCAGATGTTTGCGAAAGCCGATCTAAACCATGACGGGCGCGTCTCACTTCAGGAAGCGACTCAGGCCGCGCAGCTGATGTTCGACTCCGCGGACGTCAATCACGATGGAACGCTGTCGCCCGATGAAATGCGCGCAATGCACAAGGTCATTCGTCCGGCCGCGAACCACAGCTAGGCCGGTTCAGTTTCCTTCGACGAGGCTCGGCGGGAAACCGCCGGGCCTTTTTTGTTCGATGGCGAGGGTTTCTCTCGAAGCCGCTTCTCGGCGTCGGGCATATAGTCCCGCGTGATTGGAAGCGCGCGGCGGTCGCGGACGTATTGCACCTGATAATTACAGGCCGATCCGCTTTCGAACATCACGATTCCGCCGGCTAGGTAGAATTCCCACATCCGGAAGAAGCGTTCGTCGTACAGCTGCACCAGCTTTTCCCGATTGGCGCGGCAATTGTTGAGCCAGTGGCGAAGCGTGTAGGCATAATGCAGGCGCAGCGTCTCGACGTCGCTGGCGATCAGCCGCGCTTTTTCGCTGGCGGCGCAGATCTCGCTCAGCGACGGCAGATGATACCCAGGAAAGATCCACTTGTCGGTGAAGGGATCGGGGCCGCCGGCCGAGCCGAGCTTGCCGATCGTGTGCAGCAACATTGCCCCATCGCGCTTCAGGAGACGGCGGCAGACGGCGAAGAACTCGTCATAATGCGCCGCGCCGACATGCTCGAACATGCCGACGGACACGATCCGGTCGAACTCACCCTCGAGAGCGCGGTAATCGCGGAGCTCGAACTTGACGTGATCGGCAACGCCCGCGTCTTCCGCGCGCTGGCGTGCGACCCGCAACTGGTCCTCTGACAGCGTGACACCAAGCACGTCGACGCCAGCTTGCTGATGCATGAAGATCGCAAGTCCGCCCCAGCCAGAGCCGATATCGAGGACCCTCTGCCCAGGTTTCAGGTCGAGCTTCGCGGCGATATGGGCCCTCTTGTCCCACTGCGCGTCCTCAAGGTCCCGGTCAGGGGAGGTGAAATAAGCGCAGCTATATTGGCGATCCGAATCGAGGAAGCTCTCGTACAATTCGTCGCCGAGGTCGTAATGATGGGCGACGTTGCGCTTCGATTGCCTGGGAGTGTTGCGCCGAAACAGCCAACGAAGCCCCGATTTTCCTTTGGCCAGGAAGCCCGTTTGCTGCTTGCCGTCCTCCCAAGGGTTGGAGCTCATGACGAGCTCGAGCAAATCGAGGATATCGCCGTTCTCGATGATGAGCCGTCCGTCCATGTAGCTCTCGCCGAGGCCGAGCCGGGGGTTCTTGACGATTTGCCAAAGCACCTTGTTGTCTGTCAGCCTGACGGTGAGGTCCTTGCCTCCGCGGCCGCCTGGCCCATAGCTTGCGGGCGGCTTGCCCGGTTCGACGATAGTGATGCTGCCTTTGGTCAGCAGCTTATCGATCAACCTTCCGATCATGGACATCCGCAAACGCTCCCAACTCACCCGAGCCATTGGGCATAACCCGCAAATCTCGATTCGGTCCAGCCAGAGGGGCTTGCCGATTATCAAATCCGGCCAGAGCCTATTAATGGGTGTGAGTGGTCAACATGGTCAATCCTCTGTAAACCATTGATCGATAACATCGGCGGATCGGTTAAGGGGCCGGCGACAGGGGCATTTACCGGCGAATGAACGAGATCAGCAGGAAAATGGAACCGGGCAGGGCCGCAGCGGCTCACGCCCCGGTCGCGCGGAGCCTCTATCGCCAGCTCGACCGCAGACGACTGCGAATCGACCTCTATGGACTGCTGCTTTTTGCCGACTCCGGGTTCATGCTGGCGGCCTTCCTCCTCGCCGACCTGCTTCGATTTGGGCGGGTGGAAGGATATGGGTTTGCGACCTTCATCCTGATCTCCCCCATCTATGTCGCCGTAGGGCTGAGCGGCGATTGCTGGTCCATTGAATCGCTGCAGCGGCCACGCCGAAGCGCGGCCGCGGCGGTGCGCGCGCTCCTGTCGTCCATCGCCGTAACAACAATCTTCCTCTTCTCTCTCAAGGCTGGCGCAGATTTCTCGCGATCGGTGTTCGGCATCGGCAGCTGCTTTGCGCTTGCGCTTCTCGCCGGGAACCGGTTGCTGCTCGGCAACTATCTCGGCGAACGCTACCGGTGGAATTTTCGACGGGAGGTGCTGCTGCTGGATAATGAGCGTACCACTGCCACGGCCCAGGAAGTCATCGACGCGCAAAAGGAAGGACTTCGCCCCGATCCCGACGATCCGGCGATGCTCGACCGATTGGCGCGAGTTCTGCACCGTTGCGAACGTGTCATTGTTGCATGCCCCGCAGATCGGCGGCAGCCATGGGGGCGCGTACTCGCGGGCGGCAATCTCGACGTCGAAATCCTGACACCGGAGATGAACGCGATTGGCGCGCTTGGTCTTCGCCGGCACGGCGAAGTCCCGACCCTCCTTGTCGGGCGCGGGCCATTGCATCTTCGCGAGCGGGCGTTGAAGCGGTTGTTTGACATAGCGGTGTCAAGCGGCGCGCTTCTCCTTCTCTCTCCGGCGATGCTGACGATCGCGATTGTCATCAAGATCGATTCACCGGGGCCTGTTCTTTTCCGGCAACTCCGGATGGGCCGTGGGAATCGCCTGTTCGAAGTATTGAAGTTCCGGACCATGCACCGCGACACGACGGATGCGCATGGCGCGCACTCCGTCAATCGCGAAGATCCGCGGGTCACACGGTTCGGGCGCTTTTTGCGCCGCACGAGCCTTGATGAACTGCCGCAGTTGATCAACGTGCTCAAGGGCGACATGAGCATTGTCGGGCCAAGACCGCACGCACTCGGCACACGCGCTGGCGATCAGCTGCTGTGGGCGGTGGACGAGCGTTACTGGAATCGTCATGCGATCAGGCCTGGGTTGACCGGGCTGGCGCAGGTTCGCGGCCTTCGCGGTGAAACGGTGGAAGAAGAGGATCTCAAGCACCGTCTGCAGGCGGACCTCGAGTATATCGACGGGTGGCACATCGGCCGCGACGTCGGAATTCTGCTCCGAACCCTAGGCGTGCTGGTTCACCCCAACGCATTCTGAGCGCCTAGGCGGGCGCAGACCTCGCCTCGCGCGGCAGCCAGGCTGATGCGATCATCCCCGCACAGGCAGCGAAGATGCTGACCGGCATCACATGGAACATCGCCGCATCGATCATCGACAGCGCAAGCACCGACATCATCCCGGTGAACGGGGCCGCAAGCCGCTCCCCCTGGTCCCGAAGCACCGGCAAGGCGCAGCGAAGATACACAAACGCGACGACGACAGCGCAAGCCAGCCCCGCCACACCTGACGACAGGAGTATCTGCAGAATATAATTGTGCGGCTGCCCCATCCCGAAGAACGGCGCAACGATCGGCATCTGACCACGCCCGTAACCGAACACCGGGCGGCGAGCGATGGCATGGATGACGTTCTTCCAGATCTGAATGCGCCCGGTCGTCACTTCGTGCTGCGTGGTTGCCGCAACCTCCCGGCCCAGCCCCCACATATGTGAATCCGGTACCGGCAGCGATGCGATCGCGAGAATTCCGACCACCAGGCACAACGCCGCAGTCACCAGGACCCGCGGTCGGCGCATCGCCGGGATCACGGCCGCCGCAAGGACAGTGGCCGCGCTGACGCTAAGGAGCATTCCCCGAGAGCCGGACCACGCACCGAGCGCGAAGCCGATCGTCGTCACCGCGATCAGGGAGGCCTGGGCAGTGCGGCCGCGCTCGCTCGCCATCGCGCCAATGCCCATTCCCGTCATCGCGGCGGCGTAAATGCCGACATGGCGGATGTGGATCGCCGCTGGCAGGTTGAAGACCCAATCGGTCCGCAGGTTCCACGCGGTGACGACGAAGATCAGGAACAGCACGACGTAGACGACAAATCCGGCGAGATAGAAGGTCACCAAGTCGCGAATTTTGAAGGCGCGGCCGGCGAGGTACGCAACGGAGAAACCGAACGCTAGGTGGATAGCCCAGTGGAGCGTCCATCGGATCGAGATCGCGGGTGCCGGTGCGACGAACAGGCTCGTCCCGATCCCAATCGCAAGCCACACCCCAAGCGCGATGATTGTAGCTAGCGGCAGCGGGCTTCGGCGCAACCCCGACAGCATTCCCGAGCGAAGCGCGATGACGATCACGACCAGCTCCGCCACCACGACCGGAAGCGCAGTCAACAGGATCAGGCCCTGGAGCGGCGATATCTGCACCGCCCCCCAGGTCGTCAGCGCAAAAACGACCGGAGCGAATCCGACGATTGCCGGAATGAAATAGCGTTCGACCTTGTCCCCCATGGCGCCGACAATAGCTGCGTTCGGCCCCCGCGCAATCGGCAGCCGCTAGGACCTCCGCCGGTCGATCCGGGTGGCGGCGAGCCAGATCGCGTGCGGCGAGGTTGTCACGTAGCGCCACAGCAGCTTTGGCATCGTCACTGCCCGGAACAGCCATTCGAGGTTGGCGCGCTGCATCCATTCCGGCGCGCGCCGGTAGTGACCGGTGACATAATTGAAGCAGCCGCCGCAGGTGATCAGCCATGATGCGTGCAGCGCCACGCGCCGGCGCACCGCGAACAGCTGCTCCCGGGGCTTGCCGAGCCCGACCCACAGGATGTCCGGCGCAGCCTTGTCGATCGCGGCGATCACTTCCGCTTCGTCATCCGCACCGAAATAGCCGTTCCGTCGCCCGGCGATGACGATTCCGGGGTGGAGCTCCCGAAGGCGCGCGGCACAGGCCGAATTCACCTCCTCGGTCGCCCCCAGCAGGTAGTGTGAGAGCCGATGCTGGAGCCCAGCCACCGCGATATCGTGCAACAGATCGGTGGTTGGCGACCGCTCCGGCACCGGAGCGCCCGCAACGAAGCGCGAGGCGAGCACCACGAAGCCGCCGTCGGCGTGGACCACGTCCGCCTGCCCGAGCGCAGCGCGATAGTTCGCATCGGTCCCCGCCATCGAGATTCCCTGCCCGTTGGAATCGAACAGGAGGGCAGGAGGACCGCCGGCGCGTCCGGCGCGGCGACGAAGACAATCGTCGAGGATATGCCGGGTGAGCTCCGCACGCGACAGCAGCGCCACTTTGACGCCGCCGACGAAGACATGCTCGATCGCCCCCACGCACCCAGCATAGCCGCCGTTTCAGTGGCAATCTATTGCTCCTTCACCGCCACCGGTTAAGTTCACACCGATGAAGGAGCACAATCTCGGCAACCGCTTCCGGCAAAAGCGCATGCAGCGCTTCCTGGAGCTATTCCCGCTGAAGGATAGGCCAGTGCGGATTCTCGATATCGGTGGAACAGCGTCTTACTGGCACGCGCTGCCCGGTCTTTATGGCCGCGATGAGGTTGAGATCACCATCGTCAACCTTGGCGACCGTGAGTTCGACGATGCCAACCTTCGCATTCGGAGAGGGGATGCGCGCCATTTGCCCGAGTTCGCGGATTCCTCATTTGATCTGGTCCACTCGAACAGCGTCATCGAGCATGTTGGATTGTGGAAAGACATGCAGCGGATGGCCTCCGAAGTGCGGCGCCTCGCGCCACGCTATTTCGTTCAGACTCCCAACTACTGGTTTCCGATCGAACCGCATTACAAGCTGCCGTTCATCCAGTTCCTCCCAAGTCCGATCCGCTCTCGCGTGCGGGACAAGGTATGGCCCGGCCACAGCATCGAACTGATCGCTGCTCGGCAAATGCGTTCGCTTTTCCCGGATGCCGTGATTGAGCGCGAGCGCTTTGGTGGCCTGACAAAGTCATTGATTGCCGTGAAGCGATCGTGACCCACCCGCGCTTCAGCGTCGTTATACCAGTCTACAATCGCGCTGGGACTGTGCTTCCGACGCTCGAGTCGGTGCGAAAGCAAACTTTCAGCGATTTCGAGTGCATCGTCGTCGACGATGGCTCCGCCGATGGGGATGAGTTGAAAGCCGTCGTCGAAGGACTGGCCGACCCGCGCTTCCGCTACGTCCGCCGCGCGAACGGCGGTGCAAGCGCAGCTCGCAACACTGGGGTTGATCAAGCAAGTGGTGAGATCATCGCGTTCCTCGACAGTGATGATCGGTGGCTTCCCGAGAAGCTAACCTTCGACCTTCGCGCCGGTGCCGATAAACGCTTTGTCTTTTCGGCAGTCCAGGTCGAACGGAGAAATAGCGTGGTGGGTGTGCGGCCAAAAACAAAACCGCGCCCAGGAGAGCCAATGGCTGACTATCTCGCCTGCCGGCAAGGCTTCACCCAAACATCGACCATTGCTTTGCCGCGCGCGCTCGCCAAAATCGTGCCATTTGATGAATCTATCCGGTTCGTTGGAGACGACACTGATTACGCAATTCGACTAGCGGCAGCCGGGGGTGATGCTCGAATGCTGGATATTTCCTCCGTGATCATGCGAGACGATGAGACGGGCGAACGTCTTTCCCGATGCAGTGATTGGGAGGCGGCGCTGGCGTGGCTCGAACGCGTCCGACCTCTGATCAGCGATCGCGCTTATCTTGCTTTCCGCGGTTGGCATATCGCGCGCATGGCTGCTGATGCCGGAAGGTATCCAATAGCGCTTTGTTATTATGTGGGAGCGCTGGTGGGAGGTGCATTTGGTCCTTCTCTTGCTGTGAAGGCGCTCGGACAGGTGCTGATGCGACGATCGTTCTATGGCCGCTTCAAGCGCTAAATCGCGCCACCAAATCACCGTAACCATTTGCACGCGCAACCGGTCCGAGCAATTGCGCCGTGTGCTGGACAGTGCGGCCGCCATGGAGGTTCCAGCGGGCCTTACTTGGGAGCTGCTGGTGGTGGACAACGGGAGCAGCGACAACACGGCTGCGGTTGTGCAGAGCTTTGCTGCAAAGCTTCCGATTAGACGCGTCAGCGAACCCGAAGCCGGCCTTTCCAACGCACGGAATCGTGGCGTTCTAGAAGCAGCCGGCGAATATATCTGCTGGACGGACGACGACGTACTCATCGATCCTCAATGGCTAGGCGCTTATGCCACCGCGTTCGACCGGCATCCAGACGCCGCTTATTTTGGAGGCCCTATCGAATTGGCACTCGAGTCACCCACCCCGCGGTGGTTTGAGGAGAACCGAGCCGTTCTCGGACCTATGCTCGCTGAGCGGCAGCTGGGTGACCAACCCATCCAGTTCGATCCGGCTATCGAACTCATTCCCTATGGCGCGAATTATGCGGTGCGCTCGCGCGAGCAACGCCGTTACACATACGATCCTAATCTGGGGGTTTCACCCAATCAGCGCCGCGTCGGGGAGGAAACCACCTTGCTGGTGGCGTTAGATCAAAGCGGGTGCAAAGGCTGGTGGGTGCCCGAAGCCCGAGTGCTGCACATCATCCCCGCGGATCGCCAGTCCGTGGAAAGCCTTTTTGCGCTTCAATGCTCGATCGGCGAGTCAGTAGCATACCTCGCTCGGCGAAGATCCCCGACTTTGGTTCGCCGATCGATGCGATTTCGCAGCCCACACGTCGCGGGGGCACCGCTCCATCTTTGGTTGCTGATGACCACCCATCTAATGGCTTCCCGTGCTTTGCGATTGATCGGTGTCTGTTCCTGGGTTCCTCAGTGGCTCAGATATGGGTTTTACAAAGGCGCAATTGGATATTGGCGGTCCACTTGGGAGCCACTGAAATGAGGATCAGGAGACCGGTGAATTTATATCCATAACAAGAACACCGTTTTGCTTGAGGACCTCTAATTCGCGTTCATAGAGATTTGTTAGCTCCCTCCTCTCCTCGTCACTGAACATCTCAAATCGTGTGGCAATGCGTGGAAACGGGGTTGCCTCAGCCTTCGGGAGATACTCGCCGGACCGCCGCATCTGTTCCAGCATTTCGATTGTTTCAGCCGGCAAGCGCGCCGTTTCTGAGGGGTCTGAGATGCGTGGGACGGTTAGCTGCGCTCCGGTGATTAAAGAGATGTATGCTTGTTCGTTGCCCCTATAGTTCTCGTACGGCCAAACACGCAGGTTGGGAAAATATCGCTGCACCCTTTCAACTAGTTCGGTCCACACGCCACCTGCGGACAGAAAGGCATCACGTGTCCTCTCTAATGAAATCTCATTTGGGCTGTGGCGCATTGCTTCCGAATAAGCCGATGCGGCAAAGTCCGCCGGGTTTCGAATGGAGAGGAACGCTCGCGCATTGGGTCGATGAACGATGTTAAGTCGCTTCTCTAAGTTAGGGTAAACTGGACAGACGCACGCATCCTGCACAAGCCCCAGCCAATTCTCTTCCGAAAGAATCACCACTGGCGCATCCGACCGGATGACTCGCCTGAATCTCGCCCGTTTGAATGGCCACCTCCAGAAGACTGGCTCTGCCGTGAACCGCAATTCTTCAAGCGGGATATAATCGATGCCTTGGGCGAGCAGCTCCTCACGCTGGTACTCCAAAACCCGTTGAATGTGCGTGGTCGCCGTCTTGTGAACTCCAAGATGGTAACGCCACAGGGTCACCGGCCAGCCCCGAACACGCAGCCGATCAGCGTCGGATTGAATCCATAGCGCACCCGCACCATCGCCAGCATTACGAGGTTCCAAACGGCGATGCCCGCAGCCATTCCGAGCACCGCACCCCAGGCTCCGTAGGCCGGGATTAGCATGGCCGCTAAAACCGCATTGACGGCTAACCCCGCCGCCTGCCCCGCCAGGGCCCATCCGCTTCGGTCGCTCATCGTGAGCAGGTAACCTACGGGTCCGCAGGCTGCATTGAACACCTGCGCCGCAGCGACGACCCACAGCAATGGTGCGCTCTCAACGAAGTCTCGACCGAACAGCCGCATCAGCCACGGTCCTGCGGCCGCGACTGCCAGAGCGACGGCGAGTGTCAGCAGCGAAGTCGTCCCCGTAAAGGTTCGGGTGACCCAGCGGATCCGGTCTGTTTCGCCGCGCTTCCAATGCTCGGCGATCCGGGGAGCGAAGCGCATTGCCGCGGCGTTCACCGGAAGCACGAGCACAGAAGCGATGCGCACCACCGGCTGGAAGATGCCCGCCTGTTGCGAGGAGCCGAGCCAGCCCAGCAGAAGCGTGTTCATCTCCCCCTGCAGCATCGCGGCGAGCACCAGCGCGACGAATGGAAAGGCTGCACCGAAGCTGGCGCGTGCTTCGCCATCCGCCTGCACCCGACGAATGCGGGTCCGCTCGCTTCGCCACAGCCATATCGCGCCGGCGAGCGCGGCGAAGATGGCGGCGGCGGTCGCCAGCCACACGAAGGCCACCGGGTTGAAACTGAGGCCGAGCAACATGGCTACGATCAGCGCGATGACGATCGCCAGCGGCTGCAGCAGCTCGCCGGGAACCTGGGCGATCGGGATGCGTCCGAAACCCTGTGCGATCCCGCGCAGAAGCGCGATCACCGCCAGCGGGACGACCATTAAACCGCCGATTTCGAACGTCGCGCGATAGGCCGGACGCACCAGCTCCGTCATTGCCGCGACGATGGCCACCGTCACCCCTCCGGCCGCCGACAGGGCAAGCACGGCGATAAAGGCGTGGCGGATGAAACCGTGCACTCGGTGTGCTTGCCCCCCGGCCATGCTCGCCGGGATTTCGCGCACTGCCAGCGGGCCGAACCCGAAAGCACAGATCGTGGCGAGCACCTGCACCGCGGAAACGGTGACAGCCACGACCCCATAGCCCTCCGCCCCTAGCAGCCGGGCGGTCAGCACCGCCTGTGCGAAGCTGAAACCCAGACCTGCCACTTTGATGAACAGGCTTAGGGCGCTCGCCCGGGCGATTTGTCCGCTGCCGAGCTCACGCGTCTTGCGCAGGCCCACCTTCAGCATGCGGGAAGGTCGGATCGATGTTTCCCCCTGAGACACGGCTCAGCTTAACAGAAGCCGCCTTACTGAAAAGCGAAGTTTAGGCGGTCGCACTTCTGCGCTTCTTCTCGGCAGCAGTCTTAAGCTGGCCGCACGCAGCGTCGATATCGCGGCCTCTCGGCGTTCGCACGGGCGCGGAAATCCCCGCTTCGAACACGATGTTGCTGAACGACCGGATCCGCTCGCCGCTCGAACATTCGTAGGGCGCTCCGGGCCAGGGGTTGAACGGAATGAGGTTCACCTTCGCCGGAAGCTTGTACTTGCGGATCAGGCGGACGAGCTCGCGGGCGTCCTCGTCGCTGTCGTTCTTGTCCTTGAGCATCACATATTCGAACGTGATTCGCCGGGCGTTGTTGGCGCCGGGGTAGGCGGCGCAGGCCTCGAGCAATTGTTCGATCCCGTACTTGCGGTTGAGGGGCACGATCTCGTCGCGGATTTCCTTGGTCACCGCGTGCAGCGAAACCGCGAGATTGACCCCGATCTCCTCGCCGGCGCGCGCCATCATCGGCACTACGCCGCTGGTCGAAAGCGTGATCCGCCGCCGCGACAGCCCAAGGCCGTCGCCGTCCATCACGATCTTCAGCGCGTCGCGAACATTGTCGAAATTGTAGAGCGGCTCGCCCATGCCCATCATCACGATGTTGGTGAGCATCCGCCCCTCGGGCTGGGACGGCCATTCGCCGAGCGAATCCCGCGCAAGCATCACCTGCCCGACGATCTCCGACGGCTCCAGGTTGCGGACCAGCCGCATCGTGCCGGTGTGGCAGAAGCGGCAATTGAGGGTGCACCCGACCTGGCTCGAGACGCACAATGTGCCGCGGTCGGCGTCGGGGATGAACACCATCTCGAAATCGTTGCCGTCGCGCGTGCGGAGCAGCCATTTGCGCGTGCCGTCGGACGAGACCTGCGCTTCGACCACCTCGGGCCGGGCGATGACGAAATGCTCCTCCAGCCACGGCCGCTGGGCCTTCGCGATATCGGTCATCGCCGAGAAATCCGTCGCACCGCGATTGTAGATCCAGTGCCACAGCTGCTTGGCGCGAAGCTTGGCCTGTCTGGGATCCAGCTCAGCCTCTTCCAGCGCCTGCCGGAGCTGGTCCTTCGATAGGCCCACAAGGTTTATGCGACCATCGACCGCGCCCGCAACTTCGCCGCCGCGCGGAACAGGCACGGGATCGATGGCGCCGGGGATCGGCATCAAGGCGGTTTCGGCACTCATGGGATGAGCCGCTATCTAGGGAGGGTCAGCGCACTTTGCCAGCACAGGCGGCTGCGGCTGCATCGATCGCCGTCGCCGCACCTTCCAGTCCGTAATAGTCCGAGTATCGGCCGCCGCTTTGGTCGCGGAACTGGACCCGCATTGTTCCTCCCCCTCGCGCTGCGGCAATAATCGCCTGGGATTGCGTCGGCGAACGGCTCCACGCCGATTGTCCGCTGCCGATCAGAAGGAAAGGCAAGGCGTTGATCGTCACCATGACGGCCGACTCCGCTTTGGCCGGGCGGCTGAGCCGGACATAGAATTGCCCCTGCGCCGATCCGACCGCATCGAACAGAAATGCGGAGAACGGCGGCGGCTTAACCTGCGCCGGCGGCTGAAGCATTCGTGACCGGGCCTCGCAGCGTGCGCCGAAATCGATAGCCGCCCAATCGCCCCGGGCGAACAGCGTACGCGCCGCGTCCGACGGACCGGCGTACAGTAGGGCAAAAGTGGGAAGGAGAATCCAACGCATCGCTACCCGTCGAATTAATCCAAAATCGCGCAGTAACCATCCAAACTTGCACAATTAACGGAAGTTATGCATCCTTGGGGCGCTCGGTTCTACTTCAAAAGCCGTGGGGGGCTTTATGCACCGAGCGCGTCATTCGCTCCTGTACACCATTGATCGCGAGCTTCGGCAATGACCGCGCAATTGCTTGTGCGGATCGCCGCGGAGCTGGCCCTGTTCAGCGGTGTCGGATTCCTGATCTTCGCGCTGAACGACCTCGCCGTCGATCTCATCTATTTCGGCCGTCAGTTCTGGCGCTCGGCAACCGTCTACCGGCGTTTCCCGCGCGCCTTTGCGGCGACCATGGCGGAAAGCACAACCGATCAGCGCTTCATCGCGATCTTCGTCCCCGCCTGGGATGAGGCGTCGGTGATCGGGGCGATGCTGAAAAGCACGCTCGCGCGTCTGGAATATTCGAATTACCGGCTGTTTGTCGGCTGCTATCGGAATGATCCGGCGACGACGGCTGCCGTCGAAAGCATCTCCGACGCGCGCGTCCAACTTGTTGTTGTCGAGGAAGACGGCCCGACGACAAAGGCCGATTGCCTCAACCACGTCTACGACGCGCTCCTCGCATACGAGCTTGATCATAAGGCCGCCGCCGCTGTGGTCCTCCATGACGCGGAAGACGTCGTCCACCCGCTGGAGCTTTCGATTTTCAATTCGCTAATCGATCGCGCAGGAGCCATCCAGCTTCCGGTCCTTCCTCTCCCGGATCCCCGGTCGCGCTGGGTCTCCGGCCATTATTGCGACGAATTTGCCGAAGCGCACACCAAGGAGCTGGTGGTTCGCGAAGCGGTCGGCGCCTCGATCCCGCTTGCGGGTGTTGGCTGCGCGATCGCACGCGATCCCCTGGCGCGAGTGGCGGCGCTTCACGAAGGGACCCCCTTCGCGGGCGGGAGCATGACCGAGGATTACGAGCTTGGCCTTCGGCTGGGAGAGCTCCGGCTTAAAACGATGTTCGTTCGCATCCCCGCAAGCCCGGGCAGCCGCGCCGTCGTTTCGAGCCGGGGGCACTTTCCGGGAAGCTTCGGCGAAGCCGTCCGGCAGAAAGCGCGCTGGCTTGGCGGAATCGCGCTTCACGGTTGGGATCGCCTTGGCTGGAGCGGCGGAATCGGCGAGCGCTGGATGCGGATGCGCGACCGTCGCGGCCCGATCGCGGCGCTGCTTCTTTTCTGCGGCTATTCCGCGGCCTTCCTGTGGTCGCAGATGTGGGTTGCGGAAGCCCTCGGCGCGCCGATGCAGGTCACGATCGGTCCCGCGCTCGCGACTCTGCTCTGGATCAACCTTTGGCTGCTGCTGTGGCGAATCGCGATGCGCGCCCTGTTCACCGCCTCCGATTATGGCTGGGCCGAGGGGGTGCTTTCGATGCCGCGACTGGTGGTGGGCAATCTGATCGCGATCTGCGCCGCCGCCCGTGCGCTTTCGCTGTATCTCGGCAAAGCACCGCGCGTGTGGGACAAGACAAGGCACACGTTCCCGGCTGAATATCGTTCGTGAGCGCCCCCGTCCGTTTCCTCGCGCTGACAGTCGCGGGCTGGACTGTTGTCCGTCTCACCGCGCTCGGTGCGATCTCCGGTTTCACACTGGGCTATGCGAAGCCGGCACCGCTTCCTGCACCGGTTCCGTCGCAACTCGCGAGCCTGCCTCTGGAGGAATCCGCACAGCTGCAGCCCTCCCCATACGGCGCTTATGCCCCAGGAGGCTATCCTCCAGCCGCGTATCCGGCGGCGCAGGTCATCCCGGTGCGAGTTCCTGTGCCTTATTATGTGCCGGTCTACGCTTCCGCGCCCGGAGCAGTCCTGCCTCACCCGATCCCGCCTCGCCCCGCCTGGCATTTGCCCGAATCGGGGTCCAGCTTCGTCCTTGGCGACTATCCATCTTTACCCGCGCCGGACCAGGACTTGCTGGCGCTCGCGGCATCCTCCCGCGGAGCGATTTCCGCGCCGGCAGCGATTTCGCCGCCGGCGCCACAAATGCGGTTCAAGCGCTGGCAGTTGTCCAGCTGGGCGTTCCTGCGCGGTCCGGCTGTGCCAGATTCACTGGCGACCGCGGGCCAGCTCGGCGGTAGCCAGGCAGGCGCTCGGCTGCTCTACAATTTCAATCGAACGATGGCTGCCTCACTCAGGCTGACCAGCCCGATCGGAGCATCGACGGGGCTGGAGCTGGCGGGCGGCGTCCGCTGGATTCCGTTGCGCTCCCTCCCGATCGCAATCACGGCGGAGCGGCGGCAATCGATCAGCCGCGTTGGCGGCCGGTCCGATTTTGCACTCTTTGCCGAGGGCGGGCTCTACCGTCGGCCGCTTCCGTTGCGCCTTTACCTGGACGGTTATTTCCAGGGAGGGATCGTCGGGGTCGCTCGCCGCGACTTGTTCATCGATGGCGCAGCGACGGTGAGCCGGCCCCTGTTCGGCCGGGTTTCGGCAGGTTTCGGAGTGTGGGGCGGGGCGCAGCCCGGCCTCTCCCGCCTCGATGCCGGTCCCCGAATTTCCCTGCATGTCCGCCGCAACGTCTACGCTCATTTCGACTGGCGTCAGCGAGTCGCGGGTACGGCCCGGCCCAATTCGGGTCCGGCGGTCACTCTCGCGGCCGACTTTTAATCCAGCTCTAAGCCAAATTTTAACGCGTCCCGCTTACTCACCCCGCTCGTAGAAACCACAATCGGGGTGGGAAATGGACGATCAACCGAATCTGCAGCAGTTCCTTAGCGAAGTCAGCAGCTTTAGCGCAGAAGAAGCCGCAACGCCGGCGCGTCCGGCAAGTGGGCCGGCCACGGTTCCCCCGATTGGACAAGTAGTCGATATTGCAGGTTCGGGTTCGCAAGTGCGGCTGGACGCAGCAACGCTCAATTCCCTGGCCAACCATTCGGACCCTTCCGTCGCGATGTCCGGCCAGGTCGGAAGCCAGGTGAAGATGGTGGTCGGCAATGCGTGGCTGATCGCGAACGTCCGAACAATGCGTGCAGCCGACAGCGGGGAGATCATCGCCAACATCGATTTCCTCGGCGAAGGCTCACGCGATGTTTCCGGCAAGATGAGTCATTTCCGTCGCGGCGTTACCCGTTATCCGATCCCGGGCTGCCAGGTGATGCCGGTCACCACCGACGACTTGCGCTCGGTCTTTGCCGCCGATGACAGCCCGCACGTCGAGATCGGCACCGTCTATCCGACCGACGATATTCGCGGCGCGCTCTACGTCGATCCGATGCTGTCGAAGCATTTCGCAGTGCTGGGATCGACCGGTACCGGTAAATCGACCTCGGTGTCGCTGATCCTCCATCGGATCTGCGAGCTGTCGCCCGAGGGTCACATCGTGATGATCGACCCGCACGGCGAATATTCCGCCGCGTTCAAGGATTGCGGCGAGCTCGTCAATGTCGACAATCTCCAGCTGCCTTACTGGCTGCTCAATTTCGAAGAACATTGCGAGGTGATGCTGACCACGCAGGGCCAGGATCGGCAGCGCGACGCAGATATTCTCGCCAAGTGCCTGCTCGCCGCCCGCACCAAGGGCAAGGACATGGCTCAGTTCGGGAAGGTTACGGTGGATTCGCCGATTCCGTATCTGCTTACCGACCTCAACGCGATCATCGTCAACGAAATGGGCAAGCTCGACCGTGCCGGCGACACGTTGCCGTTCCAGCGGCTCAAGACCAAGCTCGACGAGCTCAAGGCGGATCCGCGCTATAGCTTCATGTTCTCAGGGATGCTTGTGTCGGATTCGATGCCCAGCTTCGTTGGGCGGCTGTTCCGGCTTCCGGCGAATGGCCGGCCGATCTCGATCGTCGACGTTTCGGGCGTTCCGTCCGAAGTCACGTCGGTGGTGGTGTCGGTGCTGGCCCGAATGGTGTTCGACTATGCCATCTGGTCGCGCACCGAGGCGCAGCGCCCGCTGCTTCTCGTCTGCGAAGAGGCGCACCGCTACGTTCCCAAGGACGAGAACGCGACTGGGCAGGCGGTCCGCAAGATCCTCGAGAGGATCGCCAAGGAAGGCCGTAAATACGGTGTGTCGCTCGGCCTCATTACCCAGCGTCCTTCGGATTTGGCGGAGGGCGTGCTGTCGCAATGCGGCACGATCATCTCGATGCGATTGAACAACGATCGCGACCAGGCCTGCGTTCGAGCGGCGATGCCGGAAGGTGCTCGCGGCTTCCTCGATGCCATTCCGGCGCTTCGCAACCGCGAATGCATCGTTTGCGGCGAGGGCGTTTCGATCCCGATCCGCGTTCGCTTCGACGACCTGGAGCCTGAAAAGCGTCCGGCCTCGTCAGACCCGAGCTTCGCCGCCCTATGGCGCGAAACCGGCGGCGAGGAAGGAATCATCCAGCGTACGATCAAGCGCTGGCGCGGCCACGGCCGCTGAGCCGGCGAGCGCAGTGTCACCGACGCGAAGCGTCGCCGGAACGGAACGAATAAGACGGCGAAGCGCGGTCAGCCTGCGCTCACGCAGTTTAGCTGTGATGAGCGACTGAAACGGCGACCCGTTGCGGACATCTAACTTCGTGACCTAGGCTCGCCTGATGTCCAGCGCGGCGAAAGAGGTCATCAGCGTGTACCGCCGCCACGCGCGGGCGTGGACAGAGGCGCGGGGGAACCGCCTTGTTGAGCGCAACTGGGTCGAGCAGTTTCGGGAGCTGTTGCCCCAATCAGCGGACGTCCTGGACATCGGCTGCGCTTCCGGCGAACCGATCGCGCGCTATCTCGTCGAACAAGGCTGCAGAGTAACGGGTGTCGACAGCTCGCCGGAAATGATCGGCATGTTTGCTGCCAATTTTCCGGAGCAGGTTGCGATCGTGGCCGATATGCGAGAGCTGCAACTGGGTACCGATTATGACGGGCTGTTGGCCTGGGACAGCTTCTTTCACCTAAATCATGACGATCAACGAGCGATGTTCCCGCTCTTTGCGGGGCATGCCCGTCCTGGCGCCCCATTTTTGTTCACAAGTGGACCGAAGCACGGCGAGGTAGTCGGTGCGCTCGAGGGAGACCCGCTCTACCACGCGAGCCTCGCTCCTTCGGAATACCGGGACTTGCTGAACACGCACGGGTTTGACGTAGTGGCACATGTGCCGGAGGACCCAACGTGCGGCGGTCGCACGGTGTGGCTTGCCCAGCGGCGTTTGCAGCTCTGCGTGTCAGCATTACCCATTGCCGACTCCGCCGGTCTAGGCGATGGCGGGCACGACTTCTGCCACTGCTTTACTCCGCTGCACATACAGCAGCTTCGGAGCGAGGTACCAAAGACCGACCATTCCCAAGACCCCGATTCCGTCGAGGCCCCAGTGCCATCCCAGCAGGATTGAACCCACCCAGATCAGGCCGAGGTAGGCCCATCCCAGTGGTGCGAACCGGGTCTTGTTCAATACCAGCGCAAGCCAGCAGGTGAGCGTCACGTGCATTGATGGGAAGGCCGAGATGCCGTTGGCGATTACGGGTACATGTTCCTGCTCGATCGCCCACAGCGCGTCGGCGGTAAAAGTGGTGATTGGTGCATGTTGACGAAGGATTTCGACCAGCTCCGCATATCTGTGGCCGCCGTAAACCCGGTCATAAAAGACGGGCCCCGCCGACGAGAAGAGGTACGCCGCTACGACTCCGATCAGCAGCCAGCCGAGCGCGAGGGCGACGATCGCGCGAGACTTATCCGCTGACGGTTTGGACGCCAGTACGCCCAGCACACCGAAAAGGTGGACGCCAACGAACGTCGCATAAACCCTGTCGAGAAACGGGAGTATCCAGGGCACCCGCGGGTCGATCAGGACTGCCAGAGGCCCGCCGAACAGCCAATCCTCGAACCTCCATTCAGGCCCGTCAAACCAAAAGGGAACGACTTGAGGGATCCCGACCTTCAGCGAGCCGAAGGCGGCCGAGCCGACTGCAAGAAGCACCGACCCCAGCACAGCGATGATAATCCGTTCGCGGTTTTCGAGCGTGGCGTCGACGAGACAGCGGTAAGGATGCTCCGGCCGCTCCCGGTAGAGGAGCACCATAGCCTTGCACGAAAGCACAAGGACCAGGAATGTCACTGCAATCGAGCCGTAGGTGACCACCACCGGCTGCTCAGCGTAACCGGCCCGATAGGCTACGCACCACAGCAGCGTTTCGATCAACACGACGACCATTAGCGGCACGAACCATTCGCGGTCGCTGTGCACTCGCTCAACGGCAACAGAGGACTTTGAAATCCGCGACCACAGCATCGTTTCAGGCCCCAATCGACTGGAACTGCTTCAATCGCGCTTTGAACGCCGCGACCTCCTGCGGACTGACTTGTGACACAGTTTGCAGCCGAACGTCGAGCGGGTTCACCGCTCGCCCGTCGACCTTGACTTCGAAGTGCAGATGCGGCCCGGTCGACAACCCGGTGGAGCCCACGTAACCGATCACCTGCCCCTGCCGGACCATCTCACCCGGCTGCGCGACAATTCCGCTCATATGACCGTAGAGAGTCACAACGCCGCCACCGTGGGCGATTTGGACTTCCCGGCCGTAACCGCCGGCCCAACCTGCTGCGACCACCTTGCCATTGGCAGCGGCGACGATGGGGCTGCCGAAAGGCGCTCCGAAATCCAGCCCGGCATGAAACCGCTCATAGTGAAGGATCGGATGGTAGCGCATCCCAAAGCCGGAGGTGATGTGACCCACGACGGGTGCCATGAGCCCGGAACTCTGCGCCTGGCCGGCGCTCCCATCGAACCAGTCGGTGCGGCCGCCCTGGCTCCATTTCAGGAGTTCGACGTCTCCGCCGGGTTCGGCGTGATGAAGCGCCGCATAAACGAGTTGGCCGCTGCCCTTCGCAATCACCAGATCGAACCGGTCGTATGGAGCGACATCGCTTCCGACGTCGATCTTCGTTGAAAGCGCGTGAAGATAGTCCGCGGTGATTTGCGGCGAAACGCCAGCATCGCGGATCGACCAGTAAAGCCCGTCGGTGACAGCGCCCTGCACCCGCACGGCATCTGCGGTCTGTGCGATCACGGGTTTTGCGATTTGTTCCGGAGAAAGCACTGATTGCGGCGGCGGCGGTGTATCGTCGGCTGACGCGCCGAGCATCGGGTTCATCTGGAATCGAGCAACCGGCGCAGGGCTGATGCCGAAGCCCGGCGACAGCGGCTTCAATCCCGGCGAAAGCGCCAACGCCGCTGCGCACAGGCAGGCTAAGGTGCCTGCTCCGCGAAACCAGCGCGGGCCGAGCGGTTCGGCGGCAAGATCAACGATGAAACTGAACCCCTGCGGCCGCGGCCCCATCACCAGTGCGGCAGATCGCGCGCGGACTCGACGGCCCACTGCCGCGCGGGCGGACGATCTCATCTTAATCCAATGCGCTTCAGCGCCCATCCGGCAGCGGCTCCTTCGACTGCCTCGTTGCCGGAATAGGGTTAATTCCCGTTTAAAATTTGAGGAACTTGCGCTTTCGCAAAGCGCTGCCACATTTGATTGAAATGGCCTCGCGTACTGACGCTCCCGTACGGGCGATCCTCGGCCCCACGAACACGGGCAAGACGCATCTCGCGATCGAGCGGATGTGCGGCCATTCCTCCGGAGTCATCGGCTTTCCGCTGCGGCTGCTGGCCCGCGAAGTCTACGACCGGGTCGTCGCCATCAAAGGCGAGAAAAAGGTTGCTCTGCTAACCGGAGAGGAGCGGATCGTGCCGCCGGAGGCGCGCTACTTCCTCTGCACCGCCGAAAGCATGCCTATACCCGACGTGGACAATCGCGGTGCCGGCGAGTTCCAGCGCGATTTCGCCTTCGCCGCGATCGACGAAGCGCAGCTCGGTACCGATCCCGAAAGAGGCCATGTCTTCACCGACCGTATGCTTCGAGTGCGAGGGCGGGAGGAGACTCTGATCCTCGGCTCCGACACTCTTCGGCCCATGATCCGCGAGTTGCTGCCTGAAGCAGAAATCGTCACCCGCCCGCGTTTCTCCACCCTCCGCTTCGCCGGCTCGGCGAAGCTTTCGCGCCTGCCCCCCCGCTCCGCCGTCGTCGCCTTTTCCGCCGAGCAGGTTTACGCGCTCGCGGAGGCGTTGCGCCGCTTCCGTGGCGGTGCCGCGGTCGTCATGGGGGCGCTTTCGCCCGCCACACGCAATGCACAAGTCGCGATGTTCCAGCGCGGAGAGGTCGATTACCTGGTCGCCACCGACGCCATCGGAATGGGGCTCAACATGGACGTTTGCCATGTCGCCTTTGCCGGGCTGGAGAAATTCGACGGACGACGCGACCGTCGACTCACTGTAGCCGAGATGGCGCAGATCGCCGGGCGCGCCGGCCGGCACCAGCGCGACGGCACCTTCGGGAGTCTCGGCCTCAGCGGCGAAGGCGCCGAGTTCACCGACGGCGAGATCGAGGCGATCGAGGAGCATCGCTTTCGCCCCCTCGATTTCCTCTACTGGCGCAACCCCGATCTCGATTTCACCGATGTCACAGCGCTGATCGCCAGCCTCGAAATGCCGAGCGACGACCCGGTGCTTCGGCCGGCACCGCAGTCGGTGGATCTGGCGGTGCTCAAGATCATTGCCGAGGATCCAGCGATCGCCGCCAAGCGTGGTGCCATCGCCCGGCGGCTGTGGACAGCCTGCGGCCTCCCGGATTTCCGCAAGGTCGGGCCGATGCACCATGCGCGAATGGTCCGGCGCGTGTTCAGCTACATCGGCGAGGGCGGTCACATCCCGCACGAATGGTTCGCCGCCGAAGTCGCCCGGCTGGACAATGTGAACGGCGATATCGAGATGCTGGCCGACCGCTTGGCCGGGATCCGCAGCTGGGCCTACATCGCTCACCGCTCCGATTGGCTGAAAGAGCCGGCCAAGTGGGCCGAGCGCACCCGTGAGGTCGAATCGCGGCTGTCGGATGCTCTCCACGAAAGACTGACCCAGCGCTTCGTCGACCGGCGAACGTCATTACTCGTCCGGGACATCGGCGCTCGCGGCTCCGATGCACTCCCGGTCACTGTCGCCGCCGACGGCGAAGTCAGCTTCGGCCCGGAGCCGATCGGCCATCTTTCCGGCTTCGATTTCCGGGTCGATCCCAACGCGAAGCTTGCCGACAAGCGGCTTCTCCTCGCGGCAGCCGAGCGGCGCCTCGGGGAAGAGCTCGACCGCCGCGCGAACGCGCTGGTCGATGCCCCCGACGAGGCCTTTGCGCTGGTGGCGGAAAAGGACGGGCGGCTGGCGGTGGCCTGGGAAGGCAATGTGCTTGCCCGTCTCGCCCCGGGCCGCTCGCTGCTTGAGCCGGCATTGCGTACCGCGCGGGCGCTGGACAGGCTGTCTGCGCAAAGCCGCGCCGCCCTCCGCTCCCGGCTTGAACGATGGCTGGATCAGGAAATCGGCCGCCATCTGAAGCCGCTGAAAGTGCTCGCTGCTGCAGCGGGCGATCCGGCCAGCTCGCCCGGTGTGCGCGCGCTCGGTGCGATGCTGGCCGACGCGGGCGGAGTTCTCCCGCGCCGCGCCATTACGAGCGCCATCGGGTCGCTCGAGCAGCAGGACCGACAGCGCCTGCACCGGCTGCGGGTTCGCCTTGGCCCGCTCGACGTGTTCGTCCCGCAATTGCTGAAACCCGCTGCGCAATATTGGCGGGCGGCGCTAATGGCGGTCCGTTCTGGCGAGCCCATGCCGAAGCTCCCGCCGTCCGGCGCTGCGACCCTCCCCGCCAGCGCCGACCAGCGCGGCGCAGCCCTCGCCTACCGCCGCGCCGGACGCGATTGGGTCCGCATCGACCTCGCCGACCGCCTAGCAAGCCACGCCCACCAGATTCGCTCGGCGGGGGGTGCTGACCCGGTCGACTCTGCGCTCGCCACCTCGATCGGGCTTAGCGATGAGGCGCTTGCGAAGCTGATGGCGGATGTCGGCTTCGGCCGGAAAGGCGGGGCGTGGACCTGGCGGGGCCGCCGCGACCAGCGCCGCGAGACGCGCAAGCCCCCGCCGAACGCCTTCGCCGAGCTGGCCAAGCTCCGGCGGAAATGAGGATCGACCGCTTCCTCTTCTTCGTCCGGCTCATGAAAAGCCGCACTCTCGCGCAAGCGCTGATCGATGCCGGTCACGTTCGACTCGACGGAGAGCGGGTTGAGACGCCAAGCGAGAATGTCCGGATCGGCAGCGTGATCGCCTTCCCGCTTCACGATCATGTCCGCGTGATCAGGGCGCTTGCCCTCCCCGCCCGTCGCGGTCCCGCGCCGGAAGCGCGCGCCTGCTATGTAGAACTGACAATTGACGAGGCCGGTGCAGCGACATAGCGAGGCACCAAAGGGAGCCAGTCACTCATGACCTACGTCGTCACCGACGCCTGCATCAAATGCAAATATATGGATTGCGTCGAGGTTTGCCCCGTCGATTGCTTCTACGAGGGCGACGTGATGCTGGTCATCAATCCCAACGAGTGCATCGACTGCGGAGTCTGTGAGCCGGAGTGCCCGGCCGAGGCGATCGTTCCCGACACCGAGAGCGGCCTCGAGAAGTGGCTGGAGCTCAACTCCAACTTCTCCGCCGATTGGCCGAACATCACCCGCAAGAAGGACAGCCCCGCCGACGCCGATGAGCACAAAGGCGAAGAGGGCAAATACGACAAATACTTTACGCCCGATCCGGGGACAGGCGACTGACCTTCCGTCACCCTGAACTCGTTTCAGGGTTCATTACCGAGGCTGTGGTCGCGTTAGAATGGATGCTGAATCAAGTTCAGCATGACGCCGATACTCACCTGCGGCTTAGCAGCTTCTCGACGATATAATCGGCAGCCTGTTCGGCGTTCATCTCCGTCGTATCGATCCGGATTTCGGCATCCTCCGGCTCTTCATACGGGCTGTCGATGCCGGTGAAGTTCTTGAGCTCGCCCGAACGCGCCTTCGCGTAGAGACCCTTCACGTCGCGCTTCTCAGCCTCGGCGAGCGGCGTATCGACGAACACCTCGATGAACTCGCCCTCGGCGAGCATCCGCCGGACCATGTGCCGCTCGGCCCGGAACGGCGAGATGAAGGCGGTGAGGACGATGAGGCCAGCATCGGCCATCAGCTTGGCGACTTCGCCGACTCGGCGGATATTCTCGATCCGGTCCGCCTCGGTGAAGCCGAGATCGCGGTTGAGTCCGTGGCGGATATTGTCGCCATCCAGCAGGAACGTATGCCGGCCGCGCGCCGCGAGCTTCGCCTCGACCAGGTTGGCGATGGTCGACTTGCCGGCGCCGGAAAGGCCGGTGAACCACAGAACCGCGGGCTTCTGGCCCTTCAACGCGGCGTGGGTCTCGCGGCTGACGTCGAGGTGCTGGCGGTGGATGTTGAGCGATCGCCGAAGCGCGAAGTGCAACATGCCCGCCGCCACCGTCGCGTTGGTCACCTTGTCGATCAGGATGAACCCGCCGAGCGCGCGGTTGGGGCTCCCGTCGCCGTCCGAATAAGGCTCGAACACGATCTCGCGATCCGTCGAAACCTCCGTCACCCCGATCGAATTCAGCGCCAGGGTCTTGGCCGCCAGATGCTCCAGCGAATTGACGTTCACCTCATACTTCGGCTCCTGGATCATCGCGGTGACCGTCTGGGTCCCGAGTTTCATCCAGTATCCGCGTCCGGGGAGCAGCGGCTCGTCGTTCATCCACACGATCGTCGCTTCGAACTGGTCGGCGACCTCGGGTGGGTTGTTTGCCGCCGCGATCACGTCACCGCGCGAGCAGTCGATCTCGTCCGCCAGCGTTACCGTCACGGACTGCCCCGCCACGGCATTGTCGAGATCGCCGTCGAGCGTGACGACCCGCTCGATGCGGGTGGTGCGCCCCGATGGAAGGATGCGGACCTCCGTTCCAGGTCCGACGTTGCCCGATGCGATCTGCCCGGCAAAGCCGCGGAAGCCGAGGTTCGGTCGGTTCACCCACTGCACCGGCATCCGCAGCGGCTTCGTCGCGTCGGCGGTGACGTCGATCTCAACGCTGTCCAGATGTTCGAGCAAGGTTGGCCCACCGTACCACGGCGTCTTCTCGCTTCGCATGGTGACGTTGTCGCCCGAGGTCCCGGACAGCGGGATCGCGACCCAGTCCGTGATCCCGATCTTCCGCGCGAACTCGGCATAGTCGGCGGTGATCGCGTCGAAAGCGTCCTGATCGTAGTCGATCAAGTCCATCTTGGTGATCGCCAGCACGAAGCGGCGGATCCCGACCAGATGCGCCAGATAGCTATGCCGCCGCGTCTGCGTCAGAACCCCCTTGCGAGCATCGATGAGAAGCACCGCCAGGTCCGCCGTCGACGCGCCGGTGATCATGTTGCGCGTGTATTGCTCGTGCCCCGGCGTATCGGCGACGATGAACTTGCGCTTCTCGCTCGCGAAGAACCGATAGGCGACGTCGATGGTGATGCCCTGCTCGCGCTCGGCGGAAAGGCCGTCGACGAGGAGCGCGAAATCGAGCTTCCCGGCTTGCGTGCCGATCTTCTTGCTCTCGGCTTCGAGCGCATCGAGCTGGTCGTCGAAAATCTGCCGGCAGTCGTAGAGCAGCCGCCCGATCAGGGTCGATTTGCCGTCGTCGACGCTCCCGCAGGTGATGAAGCGGAGCATCTCCTTCGCCTCATGCTTGGCCAGCCATTCGGAGACGTTGGTCGCGACCAGCTCGCGCTCGGCTTCCAGAACGCGCGACATCAGAAGTAACCCTCTTGCTTCTTCTTCTCCATGCTCGCGCCGCCGGCGTCGCGATCGATCGCCCGTCCCTGCCGCTCGGACGTCGTGGTGAGAAGCATCTCGGCGACCACTTCCTCGACGGTCGCCGCCTCGCTTTCGACCGCTCCGGTCAGCGGATAGCAGCCGAGCGTCCGGAAGCGCACCTTTCGCATCACCGGCTGCTTTCCGTTCAGAGGGAAGCGGTCGTCGTCGACCATCAGCAGCAGCCCGTCATGCTCGACGGTGGGCCGTTCCTGAGAAAAATAAAGTGGGACGATCTCGATGCGTTCGCGAAGAATGTATTGCCAAATATCGAGCTCGGTCCAGTTGGAGAGCGGGAAGACGCGCACGCTCTCGCCCTTGTTCTTCTTCACATTGTAGAGCGACCACAGCTCCGGCCGCTGCCGCTTCGGATCCCAGCGATGGGACGCACTGCGGAAGCTGAAGATGCGTTCCTTGGCCCGGCTCTTTTCTTCATCGCGGCGTGCGCCGCCGAACGCTGCATCGAACCCGTATTTGTCGAGCGCCTGCTTTAAGCCTTCTGTCTTCCACATGTCCGTGTGCAGCGGGCCGTGATCGAACGGGTTGATGCCCTGCCGCTCGGCGTCGAGATTCTTGTGGACGATAAGCTCGACCTGGGGATCCGCCGCGACCTTGTCGCGAAGCTCGTACATAGCCTTGAACTTCCACGTCGTGTCGACGTGAAGCAGCGGAAACGGCAATGGCGCCGGATAGAAAGCCTTCTTGGCAAGGTGCAGCATCACCGCCGAATCCTTGCCGATCGAATAGAGCATCACCGGCTTGTCCGCCTCAGCGACCGTTTCGCGGAGGATGTGGATGCTCTCGGCTTCGAGCCGGTCGAGATGGGTGAGCGAAGGTACGGTGATTTGGGTCATCTTCATGTTGGGAGAAACTTGGGATCCCATTGGCGGATCGGCAATGGCAGCCGCTAACCTTTGAGTCTCCGGCTGGCAAGCCGTTCGGCTTTTCTCTAGGAACCGACTCGTCCCCGGGGAGCCAGCACGGGGTTCCCATCAAAGTAGTACTTTGGCGGGGGCCCGCATTGGCTGAGAGGCAGGTGTTGTGGCCTGCGACCCGCGAACCTGATGCCGCTAATCCGGCCGGAGGAAGAGGAGAGTCCAATGCCCGACGTACCTGTCTTGAGCGAAGCCGAAGGGCCAGCAAGAACCGAATTGAAAGTCACCACCGGCCCGATCCGTGGATCGCGCAAGATCCACATCAACGGTGTCGCCATGCGCGCGGTCGACCTGGAGCCGAGCTCCGGGGAACCGCCGGTGGTCCTCTACGATACGTCCGGTCCCTACACCGACCCGCAGCAGCGCATCGACATCATGGCCGGCCTGCCCGAGCTTCGCCGCGAGTGGATTCGAGCCCGCGGCGACGTCGAGGAGGTGGTGCAGCGCGAGATCCGGCCCGAGGACAATGGCCAGCTTGGCCCCGATAGATCGGGTGGCGTGTCGCCCTTCCCCAACGTTCGCAAGCGCGTCCTCCGGGCCAAACCCGGCGTGAACGTCACACAGATGCACTACGCGAAGCGCGGGATCATCACTCCAGAAATGGAGTATGTTGCCGAGCGCGAGAACATGGGCAGGGAGGCCGTTCTTCCTGAGCGAAGTCGAAGGGCGGACGGCGAATCGTTCGGCGCGAGCATCCCCGACTTCATCACGCCCGAATTCGTCCGCGACGAGGTCGCACGCGGCCGCGCAATCATCCCCAACAACATCAACCACCCGGAATCGGAGCCGATGGCGATCGGCCGCAACTTCCTGGTCAAGATCAACGCAAATATCGGCAACAGCGCCGTCGCCAGCGACGTAGCATCCGAGGTCGACAAGATGGTGTGGGCGATCCGCTGGGGCGCCGACACGGTCATGGACCTGTCGACCGGCCGCAACATCCACGACACGCGGGAATGGATCGTCCGCAATTCGCCGGTCCCGATCGGCACCGTCCCCATCTACCAGGCGCTTGAGAAGGTCGGCGGGGTCGCCGAGGACCTCACCTGGGACATCTTCCGCGACACTTTGATCGAGCAGGCCGAGCAGGGTGTCGACTATTTCACCATCCACGCGGGGGTCCGACTGCCCTACGTTCCGCTGACCGCCAAGCGAGTTACCGGGATCGTCAGCCGCGGCGGCTCGATCATGGCCAAATGGTGCCTCTCCCACCACAAGGAGAGCTTTCTCTACGAACGCTTCGACGAGATCTGCGAGATCATGAAGGCCTATGACGTCGCCTTTTCATTGGGCGACGGCCTCCGCCCCGGCTGCACCGCCGACGCAAATGACGAGGCGCAGTTCGCCGAACTCTACACTTTGGGCGAGCTGACCAAGAAAGCCTGGGCGCACGATTGCCAGGTGATGATCGAGGGCCCCGGCCACGTGCCGATGCACAAGATCAAGGAGAATATGGACAAGCAGCTCGAAAGCTGCGGCGAGGCGCCTTTCTACACGCTCGGGCCGCTCGTGACCGACGTCGCGCCCGGTTACGACCACATCACCAGCGGCATCGGCGCCGCGATGATCGGCTGGTTCGGAACCGCGATGCTTTGCTACGTCACGCCCAAGGAGCACCTCGGCCTCCCGGACCGCGACGACGTCAAGGTCGGGGTCGTCACCTACAAGCTGGCAGCCCACGCGGCGGACCTCGCCAAGGGACACCCCTCCGCCCGCCTCCACGACGATGCCCTGAGCCGCGCTCGCTTCGAATTCCGCTGGCGCGACCAGTTCAACCTGAGCCTCGACCCCGAAACCGCCGAGCAATATCACGACCAGACGCTTCCGGCCGAAGGCGCCAAGACCGCCCACTTCTGCTCGATGTGCGGGCCCAAATTCTGCTCGATGAAGATCACTCAAGAGGTCAGGGAATTCGCCCGCCTCAATCCCTCGCCCCTTATGGGAGAGGGCAACTCTGCGGAGCAGAGCGGGATGACGGGCCAGGACGAAGAATCCGGCATGGCCGAGATGTCCAAACGCTTCCACGATGAAGGCGGCGAACTCTACCTGCCCGCCGCCGAATGATTACGGAGTACCGACAAATGAAAGCCACCCGCCTCGCCATCGCTGCAGTGCTCCTCGGGGCCAGCAGCGCCGCCGCCGCTCAGAGCGCGAACGACGCCCGCTGCATCCTGCTCGCCAACGTCTTTGCCGGCGACGCAAAGGATGCGAAGCAGCAAAAGATCGCGGAGGATACGCTCTATTTCTACCTCGGCAGGATCGCCGGCCAGCCGACCGCCGCGCAGATGAAGGCCGCCTTTGACCAACAGGGCAAGACCATCACCGACGCCAATGCCGGTCCGCTGATGAACGATTGCGTCAAGCCGGTTGTGGCCAAGGTTCAGGTGCTCCAGAGCCTGTCGACGGAGTCGAAGCCAGTGCCGCAGGCGAAAGCGCCCGCACAGCCGCAGGGACGGTAAGGCCGTGGAGACGAGCAAACGCTACTACCGCGAAGGCGGCATGCTGCTCTACATCAGCCCCAACCGCCGCGAACATGAATGATGGCCGATCTTTATCTCAAACGGCTGGAGTCCGAACGCAAAACACTGTGGGCCACCTGCCGGCTGAAGGGCTTGGCCAAGGGCACGCCCGAGCGCCAGCGCATCGCCGAGCTCGATCGCCTGATTACCGAACATAAGAGCAAAGAAAGCCCCGCGACCCGTTCGTCCTGAGTGGAGACTGAGTAAGCGAAGCGCATCGAAGGCACGTATCGAAGGACCCAAATGAACCTCGCCGATCTGCTCGTTCCGACCTACCGCAACATGCTGCGGGCCTTGGCCGGTCTGCTCGACAAGGCCGAAGCCCAGCTCGGAGCGCCCAAGGCGGAGGCGCTGCTCTCCGCCCGCGTCGCCCCTGACATGTTCCCGCTCGCGACCCAGATCCGCTTCGCGGCGGCCCAGGCGATCGAAGCGCCGCAGCGGATGGTGGGCGATCCCCGTCCCGCGGAGCTCGATCAAATGGTCGATGAAGGCCGCAACGCCGGCGAGAATCCCGGCACTCTGGCCGAAGCCCGCGCCCGGATCGATCAGGCGCTGGCCTTCCTCGACACCCTCGGCCCAGACGCGCTCGATCGGGCGCCGGAGGACGAGCCGATGGCGCTCGACCTGCCGATGGGAATGATCTTCGACCTCACCCGAGCCCAGTTCGCCCGCGACTGGGCGCTCGGCCAATTCTATTTCCACGTGATGGCCGCCTACGCGATCCTGAGGAACGAAGGCGTCGCAATCGGCAAGGCGGATTACGTCCCCCACATGTTCCCCTACATCCGCCCGGGAACGATGCCGGCCGCCTGACCGAAACAATAGCGGCGGCAATGCGCTTCAGCCTTCGCCACTTGCCACCTGCTCAGCTGTGAAGGATCCGTAATGCGCCGCCGGAAGCCCGCTTCAAACCCCATGGCCTTGGCATTCGACAGCTGGATGCTCGGCGCCGAAGCGGCGAGCGTGATCGCGCTTCGAACCGCCAAGCTGGCGATGGGCGGCGCGGAGGCCCAGGCGGAGGCGCAGCGGATGATCAGCGAGAAGGCGGTCGCCGCATTCGCACTCGGCACTGCCCTGGCCACCGGCAAGCTCGGCTCGCGGCCGGAGACGATCGCCCGCCGCACGCTCGCTCATTACGGCAAGCGGATCCGAGCCAACCGCAAGCGGCTGAGCAAGGGCAAGTAAATCGGCTAAAGGGAGCGTCTGCCCGGCGCTGACGCAACTCCCTCCCGCCTGCGGGAGGGTAGGATGGGCAAGTCATCTTCGCGATCCTGCCGGTCTTCTCCAAGGCCGCGGCAAGCGCATGCGCCATGTGAAGCTCAGGCCCGGAGCGGAGGTGGATGAGGACGCGCTTCGAGCGCTGAGTGAGTCGGCTTACGCGGATGTGAGGGCAAGGGTCGGGGTGAGTGGCTAAATCAAAGAATTTGTTCTTCAGCATTCACCGCCTAAAACATGAGCATGGCAAAGAAGAAGAACTCGCACTACTTGGCCGTCCAGAAGAACGGCGAAAACTCTACAGGCGATTTCGCGTTCGGTACGGAAAAGTACGTCAACGATGTGCTTGAAGGATGGAAAGCTGACCCGCCGGTTGCACCACCCGAAGCGGAGGAAGAGACGGCAACGCCAGAGCCGGACTTCACCCACGAATCAGCACTAACAGATGCTCTTTCGCGGGCGGTGGATTTCGGCCTTTCCCAGTACGAATTAATCCGTGTTGCCTCACTAACCCCCTCTCTGTTCGAGGGACTAATAGCGCGCGAGCGCGTCCTTCGGCCAGCGATGTCAGCAGCCGAACTCGTCAGCGAGGACGATCGTACGTTCCTATTCCGCCTAACCGAGGATCAATTCCTAGGGCTCGTGAGTCGACGAAATGATCTCGAATTACTCAAAGCTGGAGTAGCTGCGCTCCCGAAGGCAGCGCTGATGAGCATCGTCGCTACCTTCGATACGATAGTAGTGGATATCGTTAGCAAAATGCTGCGTCTTGGGAAGTCGGAGTGGTTGAAGAAGTGCGAGCGGAGCCTCCCGGTTTCTCGGCTTCAAAGTGCTTCTAATGTCGATGAGCTCGTTCAAGGTGATAGCAGAGGAGATGTACCAGTTCTCCCGCGGCAGCCACGACGAGCAGGCGAAATTTATGGGACCTATGTAGGTGTGTGACCCAATTCAGCCAGAAAGCTTGCGATAAACCAGCAGCGGCGTCATCCCGTAGGACAGCAACGGACGCCCAAGGGCCTGCCTAATCGGCCACTCCATTTGAAGTGCCACCTTTGACAGATTCTCGATACCCATGCCGACACGAGCCATTTCCATGCCGGTCATCAAGTGTTGCTCCATTTGGGTCGCGTCGAATGGGTAGGCGTCGAGAATGCCGACCATGCTCCATTGACCCGCTATTTTGGGACCATGTTTGAGCACTAAGTCAGCCATCGGCGTCACAAGCGCTCCATCTGCCGCGGAAGCCCAAACGCCCAATTCATCGGTGACAATGTGTATGTGCCCAGAGTGGGGCATGTGCGGGATCAACTCCAACACGAGATCTGCTTGTTGCTCCGCTTCGGATTTCGGTTTCGCAACATGCCCTTGCTTGCGGCGCTCTTGCCTATTCGGCTGCGGTTGCTGCTGCTGTTGTTGGGCGGCTTCGGTAGCGGCCAAAAACTGGTTCTTCATGAAGCTCCGGATCGATGGGTTTTCCCACATGAACCGGAACATCGCATTGTCGGCTATGATCAGGGAGCCAGTTACCTCGACGAATTGGCCCATCGTGGCCTTGGTGATGTCTAGCTGAAGGAGATCATTCTCGCTGAGGTAATTCAGAAATGCTCGTGCGTTCGACCAGTAAGGATCAAAGACCCTGGTGAGCCCTTCGGAGGCAGCGAGGCTTGTTTGTTGTTCATGCGCCATGCTTCCGCCCGCAACGCCGGGGACACCTAACTTGCCCTGCGTTTTGGTGCCATGTTGCCGCCCTTGTTCGGAATCGGTCGTCTGCGTGAGTTGTTGAAGGTGGCCGACCTCGAATTGTGAGAGGAACGAACCTATCCGTCGGCTGTCATTGTAGAGGAAATCAAGGACGGAACGGCTTGTGGAACTGCCTTCCGCCGCTTTTGATCTTTTCGCGCTGCTCTTCGACATACCGCTCTATCGCCTTCGCCTCTTTGACGACTCGCTCGTGTGCGTCGGCGAGTTCGCTCGGGTCTGTCTGAATAAGGCGAGCAAGCAGTTCGTCAAAGCCGAAGCTGGGAGCATCCATGTCGGCTTTCCTCTTCTTCTTAGCGTTCACGCGATCAGTGCCTGATACGTGAGCGGCGAGCGGTCGGCAGCTATGAGCAGATTGTTCAAACGTTGGCCCTCAGCCTCGTCGCGGCGGTTGAAGCGCCACGTGATTTCGTCGAGGTAGCGAGACAGATGTTTCGGACTGACGAAGTGGTGAATGCCGATAATCTGCCGCTTGAGGAGCGCCCACACGCTTTCGATCCCGTTCGTGTGGATGCAGAAATGCCGGACATATTCCCCTGCCGAGTGATTGACAGCGTGGTGATAGTAGCGAGCGGAAAGGCCGACGAATGACGGATGTTCATCCGTCATGATGGTCGAACCCGGCTCGACGTTATCGCAAATGATGCTCTGGACGGTGCGAGCCTGAAGGTTGCTCGTGTGCATCGTGCGGAGGTCACCGTCGCGGTCGAGCATACCGAAAACAACAGCCTTTCCCTTGCCGCCTTGCTTGCCACCAACGCGGTCGCGCGCGTGTTTGTTCTTCTCTTTACCGCCCACGAATGTCTCGTCGGCTTCCACTACGCCGTCTAATGGAGCGTTGAAAGACTGCGTTAATGCCGCATGGCGAAGCCGGTGAAGCATGAACCAAGCGGTTTTCTGCGTCACATCGATGTCCTTCGCCAATTGAGTGCTGGCGATGCCCTTCTTGTGGGAACTGAGCATCCACACGGCCATCAGCCACTTTTGCATCGGGATTTTCGTGTCCTGAAAGATCGTTCCGACCTTGATCGAAAACCGCTTACGGCAAGCGCCGCACTTGTGGGTCCGACGATCCGAGAAGTGGAAAATCTTCCGGGTCGAGCCGCAAAGCGGGCAGAACGCGCCGTTGCGCCACCGGATTGCCGTGAAGTGATCGATGGCGGCCTGCTCATCCGGGATCGCCTTCAGAAGATCGAACAAGCTCTTGAATTCGGTAGGCATCTGCAAGTCCTCGCTGATGCCATTTTAGTATCAGAAAGCTAATTGTGGGTCAAGCATGTATATAGGTCCCAAATTTATCGAAAGCACATTCGGTGTTGGAATAAAGAAACACTGGAAGAGATGGCCAGATTACATCGAAGTCTTTGAAAGACGTAACTTAGTCGCGCACGGAGAGACAGCTTTCAACAAGAGATATGTTAGCATCTGTACTGCTGCTGGTCACAAAGGATCAGAAAAACTCTTGGGCAAAGATGTAGAGCTTACGCCTAAATATTTGTCACAGTCTTGTGACATTCTACTAGAATTTGCAATTCTACTTCCGTTTTCGCTGTGGCGTAAGGTGGCTAAGGAAAAGGAGCAGCAGGCGTTTGCGAACTTGAGTGAAGCGGCATTCAAGTTGATTTCGAGCAAGCGATATGCTCCTGCGGATCGAATTCTAGAATTTGCCCTTTCCCTGGAAAACGTGGACGTGGCGGAAGACGTGCGTCAGCGGCTGGTGGTGAACCGGGCAAGCGCCTTGAGACATATGGGGAGAGTCGACAAAGCCAATGACGTTCTGGACGTTGTTGACTGGAGCGCGAGTGCCGAAATATTCAAGCTCTGCGTTGCCTCAGTGCGGGGGGACGGCGAGACTGTCGCTGCGCTACTTCCTACCGTAAAGGCGGCTGGAGCGATTGATGCGCGGACCTTCAAGGATTGGCCGTGCTTTTCGTTCGTCAAGCAGGACCCGGCAGTTAGGACTGCATTTGAAAAACAGTTTGGAGAATCGCTGCCGAACCCTCCGGCGAAGACCGTACCTCGGTCCTTGGACGAGGGTGCTGAGCAGGGCGACAAAACCGTTCACTGAGTCTTCTAATGGATGCGTAAAGTTGGCACGGCGTTGGCGCCGTTCGGTCATCTTTGGTTTTCGTACGGGTCGGACGCTCTATCGCTAAGCTCAAAGTCACGTTTCGCAATGTGTCCGCCTCGGCCCACTCAAATCCCAAAGATCTCCACGCTCGACCTGAACTTCATGGCGTCCAGGGTGCCGAAGATCGCCTCCAAGGTCTTGCCGGCATCCACTTGCGCCCGAACCGCCGCGACGCATTCCCGATAGCGCGGGCCGAGCACCGGATGCGCCAGATACGCCCGCGCCTCCGCCTCGCCTGACAAGCCATAAAATTTCGCAATCGGGCTTCGGCCGAGGTCGCGGTGCTGGGGAAAGATGAACCACATCCAGTGGCTGCGCTTTTCGCCGGCCCTGATCTCGGCCAGCGCCCGCTCGTAGACACCGTTCGCCTGCGCATCGACGAAACGCTGCAGGTTGAACGGATCGCCGCCCGTCATCGCCCCATCATTTGCCCAAGGCTCTTGCGCAGCCGCTCTTTCGATTCCGGGCTCAGCGCGCCGCGGATCCCGCGCCGGTCTTCCGGGACATGCGCATTCGGATCGCCGCCTTCGTGGAACACGAAATGGTCGAACATCGCCTTCCATGCCGAGCGCTGCTCTTCGGGCAGGCCTTCGAAGCTCAGCAGGGCGTGAACCAGCGCGTTGATCGGCGCGAGTCCCGGTTGCGGCGGGGGTGCCTCATCCCACCAGTAGTTGACGAGGGCGCTCAGCGGATCGAGCGAGCGCACATGGTGCCACCACATGTGCGGGATGTAGATTGCGTCCCCCGCCCCCAGCTCCGCACATTGCGCATGCTTCATCGCTTCGGCGGCGCGTGGAAACCGCTCCAAATCCGGCGCCTCCGGATCGACCAGGCTGGCCGGAGTGCCCGCCGGGGTGAACTCGAACGGGCCGATGTAGAGGTTGGCGACCTGCTCGGGCGGAAAGAACGTGAACCGCCTCCGCCCCGCGACCACGACCGCAAGATTGCTGAACATGTCGTGGTGGATCGCGGTCACCACCCGGTTGCCGATCCAGATTCGCGGGCTGACCTCGCGTCCGAAGACGGCGAGCCGGTTCTCCTTCTCGAAGCCCGGCAGGCTGTCGGCGACTGAGACGGCCTGCGCGGCGATGGTTTCCGAACCCTCCGACGAGGCCGCGTTCGCCAGCCGATCGAGCACGGTGCTGACGGTGGCCGCCTCCCTGGTGAAGGTCAGTCCACTCATGTCCTCGGTGTAGAACAGCCGCCCGCCGTGCGCGGGCGCGGCGATGCTCATCTGGGTCGCCACGCCGCTATCGAACCGGCGCAGATAGTCCGCCTTCTCGGGAGCCAAGACGATCGGCCAGTCGGTCGCGAGACCCCTGATGACGACCGGATGGCCGAGGCTCGCCAGGTCCGCGGCGGCAAGGGCCGCGGCATCCCCGCGATATTCTTCGATGGTCCTGATGGTGCGGCTCCTCCTCCTGCCCAACGGAGGCTGCATAGCCGCGCGCGGCCTGTTCGGGAACGCTGTCGCAGCTGCGTCGAGAGAGTTGGAGAGCCGAAACCCGCAAAGCGGGGGAACGATCGGCCGCTCCATTCGCTGATCCTCCCGGCGCGTGCAGGTGACGTTCACGGCAAGTGCTTGAGATAGCCTGAGCTTCCTCTTGCAGTGAGCGTGTCCATGCCTGTGCTGCGTTGCTTGTCCGTTTCCGCCCTGTTCCTCGCCACAACCGTTTCCGCCACTCAGCCGCCCGCCGACCCCTTGCGCTTTTTCGAAGGGCGGACGGAAGACATCGGCGTGATGAAGGTGATCTTCAGGCAGCCGTACCGGACCCACACCCTCTCCACCGGCCGGATCGAGCCGGACGGCAGCCTGACCTTGGTCCAGAGTGTTGAGGATCAGGGCAGCGCGCCGCATCAGCGGGTCTGGCACATTCGAATGGCCAGCCCCGGCCACTATATCGGCGCAATGTCGGACGCTGCGGGGCCGGTGGTCATCGATCGCGTCGGCGACCGTTATCGTTTCCAGCTTCAGACCAAGACCCATCTGTCGGTCGAACAATGGCTGACTCCGCTGCCCGGCGGGATGGCCGCAAGCAGCAGCATGATGGTGCGCAAGCTGGGGATGACGGTCGCGACCGACGATGGCGTGATCCGCAAAATGCCGGCCAGCTAGCCTCAGTCGTTCTTCACATTCTCCAGGCCGCGCGACCCGCCCTTCTGCGACGGGTTGGAAGCGTTGGTCTTAACCTTCGGCTTCTTGGGCTTGCGGGCTTCCTTGTTCGATCTCTGCTGACCCTTGGCCATCGTGACTCTCCTGATGCGGCGCAGAGGCGCTGCGTCGTGGTTTCATAGCGAATGGCCAGTGCCGAATCTAATCCGGGCTGCAGAAGCGGTCTATCGGGCGAAGCGCTTCTTGAGGTCCGCCCTGATCGACGCGCCAGCGAGGTGGGCATCGACGTTGGAATAGCCCTCGCTCCTGAGCGCCCTCCTGATCTCCTCGACGCTGCACAGCGCCGGCGCCAATTCAAACGCGCGCTCGATAATGTGGGGGCTATGCATTTATGCTCCTTGGATATTTCGCTCCCGTCACAAACGCGGGCGGTTCGGATACGTTCCGGGTATGTGAGGCCCAAACGAAAACCGCCACCCGTTGCGGGGCGGCGGTTCGCCTTTCGTGATAGAAGGTTGTTGCGGTCAGGCGTCGGCGAGCTCGCCCCGGTCCGTGACGGTTTCGCCGTTCATCGGCGCATCGTCAGCCTGGATGCCCATCGCCCGTTCTTTCTGGTCCATCGCGGCGGCGCGACGGAGCCGGTTGCGCAGCGAAAGCGACGGGTTGTCCGCGGTCGGCCCGCGATACGCCGCCTGCACATGCGGGCCGAAGCGCGACAGGTCGAAGCCGCTGGGCAGGCTCGAGGGTTGCTCTTCCTCCGCCTCGCGAGCCGTTGCCGGAGTCTCGAGCGTCCCCGCTTCCGGCCGGTTGCCCCACGCGAAGGCAGAGGATTCGGGCGCGACGATCGCGGGCTGCTCCTCGGCGATTGGCTCGCGGGTGCGCACCGGCTCCGGTTCGACATACGCAGCCTCGGGCTCGTACGCCTGCTCCTCGTACACCGTCTGGCGCGTGCGGCGGCGGCGGGAAAGCGCGTAGGTGAGGGCGCCGAGGACAATCAGCAGGAAGATCGCCGCACCGGCGATTTCACCGGCGTTGTTCGACTGAGCCTGCTGGTTGGCCTTGGCAGCGGCTGGCGGCGGTCCTGCGATCTGCGCAAGGGGCGGCGGCCCGGCGGGCGGGGCCGGAGCAGTCTCGGTCGCCGGAACCGTGCCGACTGGCATCGCTACCGGGGCGGCCGCAGCGGGAGTGACCGGAGTGGCCGCGTGGTGAGTAGCGACCGTGCGCACTGGAGTTGCTGCAACGGGCCGGGCCCTCGACGCGGCTGTATGGTGTACCGTCGTTCGCCTGGTCGTCGTCGTGGTGGCGGTGCTCGTTGCGCCATCGGTGTCCGGAGTTGTCGTCGTGACAGCCGGAACGGCGACAGTCGGGACGCTGTCCGTTGCGGGAGCCGTGTCCGTCGACGGAGCCGTCTGCGCCGTGTCGGGAGTTGCTTGCTGCGCTAGCAGGGGGGTTGAAGAAAGCGCCAGAACCGCGGCAATCGCGGTGGCGCCGAGTCGGGCCTGGAGTTTGTGCTTGGTCATAGTGAGGAAGGAACCGCTGTTCCGCTTTTGCGGGAGCAGCGTTATCGGCGAGCTGCTTGGTAACGCGGCCAAAGCGACTGGTGTCCGGTTGACTTCAGAGTGGTATGCAATCGCGCCATCACGGGGCAGATCAGCGGCTTCAACGGCTGGGAGAATGGCATGACGCTTGAAGTGATCGGATCGGGGCTGGGGCGCACCGGCACCAAGTCGCTGCAGACGGCGCTCAACATGCTTGGCGTTGGCCCCTGTTATCATATGATCGAGGTGTTCCAGGACAAGGAACGCAAGATGCCGCAGTGGATCGCGGCGTCGCGCGAGGAACCGGATTGGGACGCTGTCTTCGACGGCTATCGTTCTTCGGTCGATTATCCCGGCGCCGCTTACTGGCAAGAACTCGCGGATTATTATCCTGGGGCGAAGGTGATCCACACCATCCGCGATCCCAAGGCCTGGTTCGAGTCGACTCAGGCGACGATCTTCCGCCCCGACGGGGTGGCGATGCGCGCTTTCGCCGATGGGGGAATGATGGCCGACTTCTTCGCCAGTTTCACCCGCGATCTCACGGGCCACCTTCACGACCGGGAATGGCTGGTTGATTACTTCACGCGTCACACGGAGGAGGTGAAGGCGGCGATCCCGCCCGAGCGGCTTCTGATTTACGAGGCGGGCCAGGGCTGGGGGCCCCTGTGCGACTTCCTCGGGCTGCCGGTCCCGAAAGAGCCCTATCCGCTGGAAAACACCCGCGCCGAATTCATCGCCCGGCGCGCGGCGGCTGATTCGAACTAGCGCCTTGCTGCTCTGGTAGGATTAATAGCCGTTGGCGACCGCGTTGTTGCTGGTCCCGTTGAGATTCGTGGTGCCGTTCATGTCCGTCGCTGGGTTGATGTCGCCGGCGGTGTGCGCGTCGGTCGCGGCATTGAGCTCGGTGCCCTGGTTGTTCGCGTTGTTGTTGCTTCCGCAGGCGGCAAGCGCCGCAAATGCTGCGAGCGCGGCGATCTTGAACATACTCTTCATCGACTATTGCCTCACGTGGCTGGCGATGACGAAGCGCGCGAACCGGGTGGCGGTTCCTACGGCTGATGGGATCGGTCTATGGGGTCGGCCAGCCAAGATCGGAGCGTAAGCCACATGAAACACTTCCTTCTCTTCTACGAAATGGCACCGGATTATCTTGAGCGGCGGCCGCAATTCCGCGGCGAGCACCTGCGGCTGGCGTGGGACGCCTTCGAGCGCGGCGAAATGGTGGTCGCGGGTGCCCTTGCCGATCCGCCGGACGGCGCGGTGCTGATGTTCGCCGGGGAAAGTTCGGCGGTCGCAGAGAGTTTCGCCCGCAACGATCCTTATGTGCAGAACGGCCTGATCTCGCGGTGGCATGTGCGGGAATGGACGACGGTGATCGGCGATATGGCGGCAACACCGGTGCGGCCGTGAATTGAGCCCGCTTGCAAGAGCGCCCGAGCCATGTTTTCCTGGGTTTTCATAGGCGAGGGGGAATTTCACTATGAAGGGAAAACTGCTTACTATTTTCGCAATGCTGGCTTCGAGCGCTGCCGTCCAAGCTCAAGACTCCAAGCCGACGCTCGCGTCGCTCGATCCGGCGAAGATTCCGCAGATGATCGTCAACAATCCAGGGGCTCCCGCCGTCAATAAGGCAAAGGCCAAACTGATTGACGACCCGAATGTCACAGGAGGCAAAGCGCTCCGCGTCGAGGTCGCGGCAAAGAGCGAGCATGCCTGGGACAGCAATGTCACAAGCGCACTCAAGAAGCCGGTCCAGAAAGGCGACACGTTGCTTCTGGTGACATGGGCGAAGCTCGTTCAGGGCGAGAATGGTGTGACGACAGTGACGTTGCCATGGAACTCGCTCGGGACAACCGTGGCGCCATGGTCGCCGGTTTTCGGCAGTTCCGCAGACATTGGCCCTGAATGGAAGCAGATCGAAATCAGCGGGAAGGCCGACAAGGATTACAAGCCGAGCGATCTGTCGATCAGCTTCCAGCTTGGGAACGCGAAGCAGACAGTGGATTTCGGGCCGATCCTGCTCCTCGATCTGGGCCAGAATCCTTGAGGCATGACTGCATCCGTTCGCCTCTTTTCCTACGGCACGTTGCAGCAGCGTGAGGTGCAGCTGGCGAACTATGGACGCGAGCTGGAGGGTAAGGCGGATGCGCTCGTGGGCTACCGCCTCGGGCAGATCGAGATCGATGACCGTGATGTGGTCTCAGTGAGCGGGAAGGCGATCCACACGATCGCCCTCCCCTCGGCGGATTCTTCCGACCGGATCAGGGGCATGGTCTATCTGCTCACACCGGAAGAGCTCGAAGCTTCCGATGCATACGAAACGGATGCGTACACCCGGGCGGAAATAACCCTTGAAAGCGGCCGCCGGGCTTTCGTCTACATCGCTGCACCCGCAGCCGGCTGAGCTACTTGCCCTTCAGCGCCTTCACCGCAGCAAGCGTCCTCTGGACGTGCTGGCTCCAGTCGAGATTGTCGTAGACCATCACGATCTTGCCGCTCGGTGCGATCACATAGGATGTGCGGGTGGTCACACTCGGATGTTCCGCCCACGCAACCTGATATTCGTCGGCCACCTGCTGCGTCGCAGTCGCCACCGGGAAATTGTTGCGGCATTCCCGAACCGAGAATTGCTCGAGTGTCGGAAGGTCGTCGCGGGACATCCCGATCACCTGCGCACCCAATTTCTTGAATTGGGAGCTGGCGTCGCTGAAGGCATGTGCTTCCGCCGTGCAGCCCTGCGTGAAAGCCTTCGGGAAGAAATAAAGCACAACAGGTCCGCGCTTCAGCTGCTCCTTGAGGTCCAGCTTGAACGGCTTGCCAGCGCGGGCACCGGTCGTCGTGAATTCCGGCGCCGAGCTACCGACGGAAAGCGCGGCGAAAGCAGGCGCCCCCAACGTGGCCAGGGTTAGTCCAATCAACAGCTTGCGCATGAGTCGTTCTCCTTCAGCGCCGATGTACTTCAGTTCAGCCCGCGTGGAAAACCGTTCAACCGCAGCTTTGCGATTGCTGCTCGGGGCGGGAACCGGCGGGCGAGCTAATCCATTAGGAAAAAGCAGCAATTCGGGAGATTGAGTGATGAGCGAGACCGAACGGAGCGCAACGACGACGACCGATCATGACGAGATCCGCAAATGGGTCGAGAAACGCGGCGGTCAGCCGGCGATCGTCAAGGACACTGCGGATAATGGTCGCCCCGGCGCGATGATCAGGATCGACTTCCACGATCCGGATGGAAGCGCGGACGACGGGCTGAAGCGAGTCGGCTGGGACGAGTTCTTCGAAATCTTCGACAAGAATGATCTCGCCTTCCTGCACCAGGACGTGGGCGACAGCCGCTTCAACAAGTTCGTAGCGCGAGAGACTGCGGACTCGGATTGACGGCGCGACCCGCTCACGCGTTCGGCGTGAGCAGGCCTGCAATCAGGTAAAGCAGGACCATCAGCGGTCCGGTTAGTAGCGTGGCCGCAACGAAGCCCAGACGTACCAGCGACACGTCGGCGCCCGTGTAATCGGCCAGGCCTGCGGCAACGCCCATGATCTTGGCGTCGCGGTGGTTGAGGAGAAAGCGTCCGTTCATCGGGTTCCTCCGGCTCAGGCGATCAGGGGGGTGGCGGCGCTGATGCACAGCATCGCGGCGATGAAGGCGCCGGCGAAGGCGGTCGCGGTTTCGCGGGCGGAAATGAAACTCGGAAGCATGGCAAATCCCTTTTTCTGGTCTGGCGAACCTCGATTGGTTCACAGCACCTTCAATGCAGGGGGCGTGCCAATTTCAAATTATCTAATAAAATCAGTAATCATGTTTCCAACACCGTTGAGGTCAAAGGCGCGCATGGCCTATGGTTGGCGAAATTTCCCAATCTTACTCCGCCGCCTCGGCCACTGTCTCCGCGGCGCGCTCGGCCGCCTGCCGGTACCACATGTCGGCATAGAGACCGCCGAGATCGAGCAGCTCGTCGTGCGTGCCGCTTTCCGCCAGCCGACCGTTCTCCAGAACCAGGATCTTGTCGGAATTGATCACGGTTGAAAGTCGATGGGCGATGGTGATGCTCGTCCGATCCCGCGCCAGCCGGTCGAGGGTCGAAAGGATCGCCTCCTCCGTCCGGCTGTCGAGCGCGCTAGTGGCCTCGTCCAGGATCAGGATCGGCGGGTTCTTGAGCAGGGTTCGGGCGATCGCCACGCGCTGCTTCTCGCCGCCGGAAAGCTTGAGGCCGCGCTCGCCGACGGTCGTTTCATATTTGTCCGGAAGCGACGCGACGAAGCGGTCGATCGCCGCCCCTTCTGCGGCTGCTTCGATCTGGGACTGCGGCGCACCTTCGGCGCCGTAGCCGATGTTATAGCCGATGGTGTCGTTGAACAGCACTGTGTCCTGGGGAACGATCCCGATCGCCGAGCGAAGGCTGACCTGGGTCACATCCGCGATGTCCTGGCCGTCGATCAGGATCCGGCCGGCGATGGGATCGTAGAAGCGGTAGAGCAGCCGGGCGATGGTGGACTTGCCTGCGCCCGAGGAGCCGACGATCGCAATTCGGCTGCCGGCAGGTGCCTCGAAGCTTAGCCCCTTCAGAATCGCCCGGTCGGCGTCGTAGCCAAAATGCACATCCTCGAAGCGGACATCGCCGCCACGAACGACCAGCGGCTTGGCGTCGGGCGCGTCGGTGACTTCCGGCGGCGTATCGACGAGCCCGAACATCGCCTCCATGTCGATCAGCCCTTGGCGGATCGACCGATAGACCCAGCCGAGCATGTCGAGCGGACGGAAAAGCTGCATCAGTAGACCGTTGATCCAGACGACGTCACCGGAGGTGAAGCGGCCGTTGCTCCAGCCAACGACGGTGAAGACCATCGCGCCCGCCATCATCAGGTTGGTGATGAAGGACTGGCCGATGTTGAGCCACGCCAGGCTGACTTCATTACGGACCGACTGGCGCGAGAAGGCGGCGACCGCTTCCTCGTACCGCCGAGCCTCGATATGCTCGGCGCCGAAGTATTTCACGGTTTCGTAATTGAGCAAGGAGTCGACGGCTCGGCCGATGGCTCGGTTGTCCACCTCGTTCATCTGCCGTTGAATCCCGGAGCGCCACTCGGTCACCTGGCGGGTGAAGGCGATGTACATGGCGACGATCACGAGCGTCGCCGCGACCAGGCTGGCGCCGAACTTGAAGAAAAAGATGACGCAGATCGCAGCCAGCTCGATCACCGTCGGAGCGATGTTGAACAGCAGGAAGTAGAGCATCATGTCGATGCTCTTGGTCCCGCGCTCGACGATCTTGGTCAGCGATCCGGTGCGTCGCTCCAGGTGGAAGCGAAGCGAGAGATCGTGGACATGGCGGAAGACCTGGCCCGCCAAGGCGCGAACGGCATTCTGCCCGACCTTCTCGAAAATCGCGTTCCTGAGGTTGTCGGACAGGACTCCCCCGAAGCGCGCCGCGCAATAAGCGAGCACCAGCCCGATCACGATGGCGGCCGGAGCGTGGACGCTCATCCGGTCGACCGCGAGCTTGAGCGGATAGGACATGGCGATCGTGATCGCCTTGCCGACCAGCACCAGCACGACCGCCCCGATGACCCGCGCCTTCAGCTCTGCCTCGCCTTTCGGCCACAGCATCGGCAGGAACCGGATCAGGGTTCGAAATCCGCCGGTAGACTTAGAAGAAGCCGCTTCAGCCATTCGGCGCAAAGTAGGGTGCCCGCGCCCAGCGGACAATCGCGGCGGATGAATCGCAGGAACGGAAGGTTGGCGAGGCTGTTGGCAACCTGAGGAGATTTGCGATGTCCGACGTCATGGAGCCAATGATCCACCAGGACCAGGAGCCCGGTCATGAGAGCCAGCTCGAGCCCAAGCCCGATTGGGAACCTCGCTATCCGGGATCCGGACGTCTGCAGGGTAAGGTGGCGTTGATCACCGGCGCCGACAGCGGGATCGGCCGAGCGGTTGCGGCTCTGTTCGCCCGTGAAGGTGCCGACGTTTCTGTCGTCTATCTGTGCGAGCACGACGACGCCAACAAGACCAAGGAGATCGTGGAGCAGGAGGGCCGCAAGGCGATCGCGATCGCCGGTGATATCGGCGACAAGGATTTCTGCGAACGGGCCGTCCGGCAGACGGTGACCCAGCTCGGCCGGCTCGACATCCTCGTCAACAATGCCGGGGAACAGCACCCGGACAAGGACATCCGCGACATCACCGAAGACCAGCTGAAGCGGACTTTCCAGACCAACATCTTCGGGATGTTCTTCATGACCCAGGCGGCGCTCGAGCATCTCGAGAAAGGGTCGGCGATCGTCAACACGACCTCGGAGACCACCTACGAGGGATCGAAGAACCTGCTCGACTACAGCTCCACCAAGGGCGCGATCGTCGGCTTCACCCGCTCGCTGGCAAAGAATCTGGTGAAGGACGAAATCCGGGTGAATGCCGTCGCCCCGGGCCCAATCTGGACTCCGCTCAACCCGTTCGGCGGTTCGCCGCCCGAGAAGGTCGCGCATTTCGGCCAGAGCACGCCAATGGGCCGACCCGGACAGCCGAACGAGGTCGCGCCATGTTTCCTGTTCCTGGCTTGCGAAGACTCAAGCTACATGACCGGCCAGGTGCTTCATCCCGACGGCGGAAATACGACCGACAGCTGAGGTTCTCGCTCATCCGCTTCGACCGCTCGTCGAAACCTGCGGCGCGTCCGCGGGTTCAGGCTTGTGCAACGCCGCTTCGACCGAAGAGCGAAGGCGTTTGAGATGGGGAGAAGTTGTTCATGTTCCGTGCCTTGCTGCTTGCGTCAGCCGCGATTTCGATCGCTGTGCCTTCCGTGGCCGCCCCTGTGAAACATCATGCCGCCGCCGCATCGGCTGCGCTTGCCGCGTCCAACCCGTTCGCCAAACCGAGCACCTTGCCGTTCCAGGCGCCCGATTTTTCGAAGATCAAGGATAGCGACTACCTTCCGGCAATCCTGGCCGGAATCGCTCAGCAGAAGCGCGAAGTCGCGATGATCGCCAACGATCCGGCTCCGGCGAACTTCAACAACACGCTCGTGCCGCTCGAAAGATCGGGCCAGCTGCTTACCCGCGCGCTTCTGGCGTTCGAGGCCGTCAACGGCGCCAACACCAACGACGTGCTTCAGGCGACCGACAGCAAGACCTCTCCGCTGCTTGGCCCCGACCCTTCGCATCCCGACTTCATCTATATGAACTCGAAGCTGTTCCAGCGGGTGAAGTTTCTCCACGACCGCCAGGCCAGTCTGAACCTCAACCCGGAACAGGCGAAGCTGCTGGATGTCTATTACAACGCCTTCCTCCATTCGGGGGCGCAGCTCTCGCCCGCCAAGCAGGCTGAGCTCAAGGCGATGAACACGCGGATGAGCACGCTCCAGACGGAGTTCACGCAGAAGCTGCTCGCCGCCGCCAAGGATCACGCGCTTCACGTGACGGACAAGGCGGCGCTCGCCGGCCTTTCCGACGAGGAGCTGGCGGCAGCGGAGCAGGCGGCGAAGGACCGGAAGGTGCCCGGCTACGTCATCCCGATGCAGAATACGACTCAGCAGCCGGACCTCGCGTCGCTGACGAACCATGACACGCGCCAGGCGCTGTTCGAGGCGAGCCTCAACCGCGCCGAGATGGGCGACAAGGACGATACGCGCGCGGTCATCAGCGAGATCGCGCAGCTTCGCGCGAAGAAAGCGGCGATGCTCGGCTATGACAATTATGCCGATTACGCGCTCTATGATCAGATGGCGAAGAACCGCCAGACGGCGCTCGATTTTCTCAACCGGCTCGCCCCCGCCACTGCCGCCAAGGAGCGGAAGGAATGGAGCGACATCGTCGCGCTCGCGAAATCGCAGGGCGCCACCTTCCAGCCGACGCCCGCTGACTGGAATTACTACGCCGAGCAGATCCGCAAGCAGCGTTACGACCTCAACCAGGACGAGCTGAAGCCCTATTTCGAGCTTCACAAAGTGCTGACCGACGGCGTCTTCTATGCCGCCAACCAGCTGTACGGGCTCACCTTCAAGGAGCGGCACGATCTTCCAACCTGGAACCCGGACATGATGACCTTTGAAGTCATCGATGCCGACGGGAAGCCGCTCGGCCTCATGTATTTCGATTATTTCAAGCGCGACAACAAATCGGGCGGCGCATGGATGAGCAACCTCGTCAACCAGTCGTACCTGCTCGGTGAGAAGCCGGTGATCTACAACGTCGCCAATTTCACCAAGCCCGCGCCCGGCCAGCCGGCCCTGCTCAGCTTCGACGATGTGACCACGATGTTCCACGAGTTCGGCCACGCGCTCCACGGACTGTTCGCGGCGCAGACCTACCCGACGCTTTCGGGCACCAATGTCGCTCGCGACTTCGTCGAGTTCCCGTCGCAGTTCAACGAGAATTGGGCGCTCGATCCCAAGGTGCTTCCGCACTATGCGGTGAACTACAAAACGGGCGAGGTCATCCCGCAGTCGCTGGTCGACAAGATCAAGCGATCGCAGACGTTCAACCAGGGCTATGACAATGGCGAGGTTCTGGAGGCATCGCGGCTCGATCTCGACTGGCATTCGCTCGGGGCCGACGCGCCGAAGGAGAACGTCGACCAGTTCGAGGCGCAGTCGCTGGCCAACAGCGGCTTCGATACCAGGGACGTGCCGCCCCGCTACCGCTCCAGCTATTTCCTGCACATCTGGGCCAACGGTTATGCGGCGGGTTACTATGCGTATCCGTGGACGCGGATGCTGGCCGAGGACGCGTTCGCCTGGTTCCAGGCGAATGGCGGGCTGACCCGGCAGAACGGGCAGCGGTTCCGGGACATGGTCCTCTCGCGCGGCAACACCGAGGATTATGCGCAAATGTACCGCGGCTTCACCGGCCATGACGCCAGCATCCAACCCTATCTGGAGTTCTATGGGCTGGCCGGGACGGGCGGTTCCGACGCGGCTCCAGCGTCGCCGGGAACGACTCCGCCGAAGTGACCTGAGCGGGCGTTCGTCAGCCGATTCGCTAAGGTCACAAAGTTCGTGTCCGATCGGGTCGCTGCGATCACGGCTCGCGGGCGCCGAGACCGGCAAAATCGCCGCGTTCCCGCCGATAATGCGTGCCGAGCAGGCGCATGATGCGGCCGGTCGTTAGGGGCACAGTGTGAACTTCGCCCGGCTGCGGTTCGAGGATGCGATCCCAGAGGGCGGCGAATAGCGCGCCGTCCCCTCTGGCGCGCAGGCGATAGGCGCTCTCGCGGCTCATTCCGGCGAATTCGGCGGCTCCGCTCACGCTACGGGTGCGGACGAGCGCCTCTAGGAAGCGGAGCTGGCGCTCGGCGGTCCAGCCATCCCGGCGGATCTTAGGAGGCTGTGGCGAATTGCTGGTGTCCATCCACCAGCCTGGATCACAAATGCGGCGCTGTAGGACAGCAGTTTATGTCTGCTTTGGTGGTTAGCAGCCAGTCTCTGGTAGAACTCTGCGGGTTAGGCGAAGTCGTACGGACGATGATGGGCTGCTCCCCCACAGCCACGGCGCCCACCAAACAGGGGGTGTCGCGCGAGACGTATCCTCATGAATGTCCCGTGGCACCGAGTAGCTGATCTGCAGCGTACGTGTGTCCAGCCAGCGCAAATGTATGTCGTGGACGCACTCGTTGCTGAAGACGCGGTCCACCAAACGAGGGAACCTCCCTGGTGGCACAACATAAACGTCTTCCGATACCCCAGTTGCTGGGCCACCACTCAGGTCTTCAGAGTAAACCGCGTCGGCGGATCTGTCTGGAGACGGGACTCGCAGATTGATTTGGGTTTCGTGGGGATCTGGGTTGCACGCCGCCAGCAGGAGTGTGCCGATTAGAACTGCGGCTTTCTGAATTGGTGAGCGCATCTCCACGAGGATAGCTTCTGGCAAGCCGGTAGCAAATCGGCCACGGGCCGTCGTCGCGAACGTCCCCAACGGGTCGATGACGGGCACCCGCCACCCTACATTCCGATTAGCTTCCTTCCCGCCGTTACCCTGCTAAACCCCAAGTCTTCATGCCTGACGCAACCAATCACCTTTATCTCGTCGACGGATCGAGCTACATCTTTCGCGCCTATCACCGGCTGCCGCCGCTCACCAACCGGCATGGCCAGCCGGCGGGCGCGGTCTATGGCTATACGACCATGCTGTGGAAGCTCGCCGACGGCCTCAACAAGGCCGACGGGCCGACGCATATGGCCGTCATCCTCGACAAGTCCGAATCCACCTTCCGCAACGAGCTCTACGATCAGTACAAGGCGCACCGGCCGCCGCCGCCCGAAGACCTCGTCCCGCAATTTCCGCTGATCCGGACCGCCACGCGCGCTTTCTCGATTCCCTGCATCGAGGAAGAGGGGCTGGAGGCAGACGACATCATCGCCTGCTATGTGGTCGCCGCCAAGAACGCCGGGTGGAAGGTGACGATCGTCAGCTCCGACAAGGATCTGATGCAGCTGGTCGAGGACGGCACGGTCGACATGCTGGACACGATGAACGACCGCCGCATCGACAGCGCCTATGTGCGCGAGAAGTTCGGGGTCGGTCCGGAGGCGCTGGGCGACGTGCTGGCGCTGATGGGCGACAAGGTCGACAATGTCCCGGGCGTGCCGGGGATCGGGCCGAAAACAGCCTCCCAGCTGATTGCTGAGCACGGATCGCTTGAGGCGGTGCTCGCCTATGCACCGAACATCGCCAAGCCGAAGCTTCGGGAATCCCTGATCGAGCATGCCGAGGCAGCGCGGCTGTCGCGCAAGCTGGTCACGCTGGTCTGCGACGCCAATCTGCCTGAGCCGCTGGAGAATTTCGCGCTCCAAGGGATTCCGCCCGAGCCGTTGCGGGTGTTCCTGGAAGACCAGGGCTTCAAGGCGCTCCTCAACCGCCTTGCGGGCGGAACCGCGGCCGCGGGCCGAAGCAGCAGCGGCGGCGGGATCGATATGACGATCGCGGCGCTGGATCCGGCGAAATCCGCTGCCCCCCAGCCGGAAAAGCAGGAGGTGGACCGCTCGCTGTACGAGACGGTGATCGACGAAGCTTCGCTCGACCGCTGGATCGCTGAAGCCACCGCGCAGGGCTATGTCGCGATCGATACCGAAACCGACTGCATCGACTGCATCGTCGCCGAGCTGGCCGGGATCAGCCTGGCGACGGCGCCGAACAAGGCCTGCTACATCCCCGTCGGGCATAGCGGCGCCGATCTTTATTCCGATGCGCCGAACCAGCTTCCGAAAGCGCTTGTTCTTTCCAAGCTGAAGCCGCTGCTGGAAGACCCGGCGGTGCTGAAGATCGGCCATAACCTGAAATATGATTGGGTGATGTTCGACAAGGCCGGCATCACGGTCGCGCCCATCGACGACACGATGGTGATGAGCTTTGACCTCGATGCGGGAAAGAGCTTCGGCCACGGGCTGAACGATCTCGCCAAATTCCATTTCGACCACGAGTGCATCCCGTTCAAGCAGCTGTGCGGGACGGGGAAGGGCCAGATCACCTTCGACAAGGTGCCGCTGAAAGAGGCGACCGAATATGCGGCCGAGGATGCCGACGTCACGCTCCGCCTGTGGCTGCGGCTGAAGCCCAGAATCGCGCAGGAGAACGTCGCCCGCGTGTACGAGCGCGTCGACCGGCCGCTGGTGCCGGTGATCAGCCGGATGGAGCAGCGGGGGGTGAAGGTCGACCGGGAGTATCTTGCCCGTCTCAGCCGCGAATTCTCCGAGGAGATCGCCCGGCTGGAGGAGAAGATCTACGAAAGTGCGTGTGGACCCTTCACCATCGGATCGCCGCAGCAGCTCGGCGAAGTGCTCTATGGCCGCCTCGGTCTCCAAGGCGGGCGCAAGGGCAAAAGCGGGCAATATTCGACCGACGTCAACGAGCTTGAGCGGCTTGCCGGCGAGGGGATCGAATGCGCTCGGCTGGTGCTCGACTGGCGGCAGCTGAGCAAGCTGAAGAGCACCTATACCGACGCTTTGCAGGCGCAGATCAACGCGGAAACCGGGCGGGTCCACACCAGTTACTCGATGACTGGAGCGCAGACGGGCCGGCTTTCGTCGAACGATCCCAATTTGCAGAACATCCCGATCCGGACCGAGATCGGCCGCAAGATTCGCGATGCGTTCGTCGCCGAGCCGGGCAATGTGCTGATGAGCGCCGACTACAGCCAGATCGAGCTTCGGCTCGCCGCGCACATGGCCGACGTTCCGCAGCTCAAGGAAGCGTTCCGCAACGGCGCCGACATCCATAGCCTGACCGCGGAAGAATTGTTCGGCAGGGTCGACCGGGACACGCGCAACCAGGCGAAGACGATCAACTTCGCGATCCTCTACGGCAGCTCTGCCTGGGGCATTGCCGGACGGCTGGGGGTGCCGAAGGAGGAAGGCAAGGCGATTATCGATCGCTATTACGAGCGGTTCCCCGGCATCCGTGCTTTCACCCACGCCACACTGGCATTTGCGCGGGAGCATGGTTTCACCAAGACGCTGTTCGGCCGGAAAACCCACTTCGAGCCCAATATCCGCTCGCCGAATCCGTCTATCCGCGCCGGTGCGGAGCGCGCCGCAGTCAACGCCCCGATCCAGGGGACCAGCGCCGACCTGATCAAGCGGGCGATGGCGCGGATGGACGAGGCACTGGAAAAGGCCGGCCTCGCAGGCGTCAGGATGCTCCTGCAGGTCCACGACGAACTGGTTTTCGAAGTGCCTGAGGGGGGCGAGGAAGAGGCTGCGGAGGTGATCCGGCGAGTCATGGCATCGGCGGCCGAGCCGGCACTTGCACTTGACGTACCGCTCGATGTCGAGGTTGGATGGGGCGCGAACTGGGGCGCCGCTCATTGAAGGACTCCGAGAACAAGGCAGCCGTCGCCGAGGCGCCGCCTGATGCAGACATGGCAACGCTCGCCCGGGGCGGCCGGCTCAACATCTTTGGGTTCGTTCTTCGGCTGGGCGGGATGGCCCCATTCCTGTTTATCGGCGGCCGGATCTATGGTCCTGCCGCGCTGGGCCGGTTCGCTTATGCTGTACTGACGGTCGAATTCGCCGCCCAGATCGCCGCGCTTGGGCTGCGGCGCGGGCTCGCCCAACTGCTTGCGGACGCGAAGAAGCCGCAGTCGTGCATCGTCGCCGATGCGATGCTGGTGGCGGCCATCGCCTCAGCCGTGGGGATCGCCATCCTCGTTGTCTTCCCGAAGGCGATGTACCCGACGACCGAGGTCCACGGTCTGGACCGGCTGCTGGCGATCACCGTGCTCGCGATCAGCTGGACGGACATCGCGCTTGCCGGACTCGCCTATCACCACGACGTCGGCTCCACGGTCCGTTCACGCTCGATCGTCCAGCCGTGGACGATCAGCATCGTCGCGTTCGGCTGGTCCTACATCTCGCTCGAGGACGGGCTGATCGTCGCCTACGTCTTTTCGATGGTGGCGGCGCTGGTCACAGCACTTATCCCGCTGGCACGCTGCTACGGCCTTCCGAAGGGGTGGACACCCGATCTGCGGACCGCGTGGGTCACAGCCTGCCGCAACGTGCCGCTAGCCACAGCGGACGCGGTCGAATGGGCGTCCAGACGTATCGACCTCGCCGTCCTCGGGGTTTTCATGCCCGCGGCTTTCGTCGGCGTTTATTACGCCGCGCAGCAGGTCGCGACGCTGCCGGCAAAGCTGAAGACCAGCTTCGAGCCGGTGCTTGGACCTGCGATCGTCAGACGAATCGCGGTCGGCGACAAGGCGGGCGTGGCGAAGCAGGTGCGGCAGGTGACCTACTGGATCATCGCGGCCCAGGCCGGCATAGCGCTCGCGCTCGGGATTCCGGGGAGGCCGGTGATGGGCCTGGTCGGCCCGGGCTTCACCGGTGGCACGGCAATGCTCGGCTTCCTTCTTGCCGCCGAAGTGATCGCCGCTGCGGCAGTGGTGAGTGAAGCGGCGCTGATCTACGTCGCCCGGACCGCCAATATGGTCATCAGCCTGATCATGCTGGCGATGGAAGCCGGCCTGGCGGCGGCGCTGATCCTGATCATGCGGGCAGAGGGATGGCCGCAATCCTTTCAGGCGACTGGTCCCGCGATAGCATTGTGCGTTTCGCTTGCCTTCGCGTCCATCGCCAAGACTCACCTGTTGAGGAGAAAGCTCGACGCGCCAGTATCTGGGTGGAGATGGGATATCGGGTGGGCAACGGGTGCCGGAGTTGCAGTCGGCGCGATGGTCCATTTCTGGCTTCCAGAGACGTTTCAGCTGGTGATTGGCGTTCCGGCAATCATGATCACGTTCGGAGCGGTGTTGTGGACCAAAGGCTTCGGACCGGAAGACCGCCAGCTGTTCCGGATGGGCAAGTCCCAGGTCCGTGAATTGCGAGAGGCCGAAGAAGCCGCCGAAGCGCGCGACCAGGTCCAGGACGACATTATCTAGATCCCCCTCCCCTCGATGGGGAAGGGCCAGGGGTGGGGTGCTCTCCGGCGTAAGGCTTACGAGTCGGGTTCACCCCCACCCAACCCTCCCCCATCAAGGGGGAGGGCTTTAATGCCGAAAATGCCGCATCCCGGTGAACAGCATTGCCAGCCCCGCTTCGTCGGCCGCGGCAATGACCGCGTCGTCGCGGATCGATCCGCCAGGCTGGATCACCGCCGTCGCCCCGGCTTCTGCCGCAGCGAGGAGCCCATCCGGGAACGGGAAGAAGGCATCCGACGCGACTGCGGAGCCGACTGTTCGCGGCTCTGACCACCCGTTCGCTTCGGCCGCTTCCTTCGCGCGGATGGCGGCGATCCGGGAACTATCGCGGCGGTTCATCTGCCCCGCGCCGATCCCTGCCGTCGCACCGTCCCTGGCGTAGACGATGGCGTTGGACTTCACATGCTTGGCAACCGTCCAGGCGAACAGGCAATCCTTCAGCTCCTGCTCGGTTGGCTGCCGCTTGGTCACGCATTTGAGCTGATCGCGAGTGATCCGGCCGTTGTCGCGGGTCTGAACAAGCACGCCCCCGCAAATCGTCGTTGAATATTGCCCGCCCCGCGCGGGATCGGGCAATTCGCCGGTGAGCAGAAGGCGAAGGTTCTTCTTGCGCGCAAAAATCACTCTCGCCGCCTCGTCCGCATCGGGCGCTACCACCACTTCGGTGAATATCGCTGTGATCGCCTCGGCGGTCGGGGCATCGAGTAGCCGGTTGGTGGCGACGATGCCGCCGAACGCGGACACGCTGTCGCAGGCCAGAGCTTCATTCCAGGCGTCGAGCAAATTGCCGCGCGTCGCAACGCCGCAAGGATTGGCATGTTTGACGATGACAACGGTCGGCGACCCATCGCGAAACTCGGCGGCGAGTTCGAGTGCGGCATTGGCGTCGTTAATGTTGTTGTAGCTGAGTTCCTTGCCCTGGACCTGCTCGGCCTGCGGAATGCCGCGCGCCGAACGGTTGGCCGACCCATAGAGCGCCGCCTGCTGGTGCGGGTTTTCGCCATAGCGCAGCGTCATGAGCAAAGGCGACGAGATGGTGCGCCGCTCCACCCACTCCTGCCCCTGGTCCACCTTTTGAAACCAGGTCGAAATGGCCGCATCGTACGCCGCTGTTAGCGCATAGGCCTTGGCCGCCATGCGCTTGCGGAAGCCGAGCGACGTCGAGCCTCCGTTCGCCTCCAGCTCCGCCAGCAGTTCGGGATAATCCGCGGGATCCGTGACGATCGTCACGAACGCGTGGTTCTTGGCCGCGGAGCGCACCATCGATGGTCCGCCGATGTCGATATTCTCGATGATTTCGTCACGCCCAGCGCCGCGCGCCACCGTCGCCTCGAAGGGGTAAAGATTGACGACAACGAGATCGATCGGCGCAATCTCATGCTCCGCCATGGCCGCCGCGTGCTCGGGATTATCCCGCACGCCAAGCAGTCCGCCGTGCACCTTCGGGTGGAGCGTCTTCACTCGGCCGTCCATCATTTCCGGAAAGCCCGTGAGATCGGAGACATCGCGCACCGTCGCGCCACTTTCGCGAAGCTTGGCTGCCGTGCCGCCGGTCGAGACGAGCTCAACCCCGTGCTCAACGAGCGCCTTTGCCAAGGCTTCGAGACCGGTCTTGTCGGAAACGGAAAGCAGCGCCCGGCGGAGGGGCACGAGATCGGTCATTGTTGCTCCTTTGTCAGCTTGAGCGGCGGAACTGCCACTGCACTTCGGCACCCTCGGGCCCGGTATCGCCACTCACCACCAATTGCACGGTCCGATTGGCCTCGCCGCGCGAATCGACAGCCAGACTTTCCTCGACTGAGATCGCGCTTCCGCGCGAGCGGAAGTTCCAGGGCGGCGCGCCAGGCGATCGCAATATTGCGCCCATCCCATCCGCGGTGACGGTCGGTTCGATACCGGCAGCGAGATGGAAGCGGATCGCAAACGACACGGACTTGCCCTTCCGCTTCAGGGGTTGGAGGCGATCGGTGCCGCGAAGTTCCTTGCCATCGTTGCCGAGCACTAAGGTGCGGCGGTGAAGCAGACCGAAGCCGCGCGCATAGCCGTCGTGACTTGCCTCGATACGGCTCGAATCATTGTCCTCGGACCGATCGACAATGACGTCGCTCACGCCCTTGCCGAGCGAACCGTCGGGCAGGATCGCCGTCGAATTGGTGTCGGCCAACGTCAACGTGCTGTGGGCGGCCGTGGTCCGAAGCGCATTCACGAGCTCACCGGGAAGCTGCGTCGGCAGCGGTTCCGGTCCGCCACAATTCACCACCAGTCTCTGCGACCCGTCGGAAAGTTCGAAGCCGAGCGTGGATGCGCAGCCTGCCTCGGCCATCTTGGGCGGCGGCGGGGGCGCCGCGTCCATAATTACGATCGTTCCGAGTGCGGAGAGCCGGTGATAGCCCCAGCCCTTGGGTTGCCGGAGCGGACGCGCGCGGAGGCCACAGCCTTCGATGACCGCTGTCAGCCGCGCCGGATCGCCCGCATTGCCGCCCTGCCAGCTGGACAGCGCGCCATCGCCGAGGACCACCCCGTGGAGGGCCGCCAGCGCCGCCGCCGAAGATGCCTCGATTCCGTCCGGCACCGATTGCTTCGCTGCGACATAAGCAGCTCTCAGCAAGCCGAGCCGATCGACGAACAGCGCCTGCTCATAGGGCGTTCGGCTGATGAGCCCACCGTCATCGAATTGGGCGGCGGCGAGCGCTTTCGCCAATCCCGCCTCGGCCCGTCCCAGGCGAGCAATGTTTCCCTGAAGGATGAGCGACGCCATCACCACTCCGGCCCACGCGGTCACCCGCCTCAGCCCCGGGGGCGCCTTGTCTGCATTGCGGTCGAGGTAGCGAGCGCCCCGGGCCAGCGTATTGAGGAGGGCGGACCGGTAGCCATCATCGCGGCTCGACAAAATGTAAGGCGCGTAAGCGGTCCAGAAGAGGATTCGCTCGCCCCACAAATCGGGCCGCCATGCCTCGTCTACGCGGGTACCGTGAGCAAGCAGCCAGCGGCCAGCAACTGCTTCCGCGAGCCGCGCACCTTTCTCCCGAGAAGCCGAGGCAGCGAGATCACGAAGCCAGGAAAAGGACTGCAGCTGCTCGGCCAGCGGTCCTTGAGTGCCGACTGCCGAGAAATCGAGATCCGCCAGTGACAGCATCTCGCTCCCGCAAAAGAATTTGCCTGCAAGGAGCGCGTCGCCGCGGCGGCGATCTCCCTGCACATGATCGCGCGGGACCGCCACGAGCCGGAGCGGCTGGCGGCGCGAACCCGTCAAGCGGGACAGCAGGGAGCCTCTGGCAAGCCTTCGGACGACGTCGCTCTGGGCGGCGTCCGGCCCGCTCACTCTTCGCCCCGAAGTGCCTGGATGTTGGCGGCGTAATGGTCGGCCCCGCCCCGAAATGCCCCCGTTCCGGCGACAAGTACCGTCGCTCCCGCATCGACAGCCTGACGGGCAGTTTCGGGATCGATGCCGCCGTCGACCTCAATGTCCACAGAGAGGCCAGCGTTGGCGATTTTCGACGCGATGGCTTCGATTTTGCGCAACTGGCTGGCGATGAACTTCTGCCCGGCGAAACCCGGGTTGACGCACATCACCTGCACCAGGTCGATGTCTTCGAGAACGTAATCGACAGCGTCCGGCGGAGTGGCTGGATTGAGCGAAACGCCCGCCTTCCTGCCAAGCGCGCGGATCCGCTGGAGCGTACGATGAAGGTTCGGACCGGCTTCGGGATGGACGGTGATGATGTCGGCCCCGGCATTCGCGAAATCCTCGAGGAAAGGATCGGCGGGAGCAATCATCAGGTGAACGTCGAACGGCTTGCTGCTGTGTTGACGCGCTGCCTTCAGCACCACCGGTCCGAATGTGATGTTGGGGACGAAATGGCCGTCCATCACATCGACGTGGATCCAGTCGGCGCCTGCGGCGTCGATCGCGCGCACCTCCTCGCCAAGCCGTGCAAAGTCGGCGGACAGAATGGAAGAGGCGATCAGCGGTCTGGCCATCGCCCCGATTAGACGGGATTAGGCGGCGCGGACAAGCCGCGCGATGAAGAAGCCGTCGAGGCCGCCCTCAGGTTCGAGCAGCCCCGGAAGAATGCGAACCCATCCTTCGGGCGAAACCGGAGCGAATTCGGGGAGCTCGCCCGGCCGCGGAGGATCGACGCGGTAATCCGAATTGTTCGCCAGAAAATCTGAAATGACGCCCTCGCCCTCAGGGCGTTCGAGCGAGCAGACGGAGTAGACTAGCGCCGCGCCCGGCTTCAGCCACTGAGCGGCGCGCGCGATCAGCTTCGCCTGAAGCTCCGCCGACTCCCGGATGATCCGCGGCCCCGCGCGATAGAGCACTTCCGGATGCCGCCGAAAGGTCCCGGTGGCGGAACAGGGCGCATCGAGAAGGATCGCGTCGTATTTTTCTTTCGGCTCCCATGTGAGCGCGTCGGCGCAGACCAGATCGGCCGCAAGCCCGGTGCGATCAAGATTTTCCCGAAGCCGCTTCAGACGCGACTCCGATTGATCGACGGCTTCGACGCGGTGTCCAGCGGCGGCCAGCTGCATCGCCTTGCCGCCGGGAGCCGAGCAAAGGTCAAGCACGCGCTTCGCATTCGCGGGAATGAGCCGGGCCGGGAGCGAAGCGGCGAGGTCCTGCACCCACCAATCCCCCGACGTGAAGCCGGGAAGCTCGGTCACTGACCCGCCGTCGCGCAGCCGCACATTGCCCGGAGCGAGCGACACCGCGCCTTGGCCCGTTGCGAACGCCTGTGCAGCCTCGTCGGACTTGAACGTGAGGTCGAGCGGCGGCCTGGTCGCGATCTGCCGCCGCGCCGCTTGCACAGCCTCATCGCACCACGCTTCAGACCATCGCTGCTCTACCTCCGCCGGAAGATGCGGGGCATCGATCTTTGGCACCCCGCGCCGAAGCAAGGTGCCAAGGACCCCGTGCACCAGTTTGCGTGGCCCCCCATTGACCAGAGGCAGTGCGGTCGCGACGATGGCGTGATCGGGCGTTTCCAAGGCGACCTTCTGCGCCAGCGCCATCCGAAGCACCATTCGCGCCTTTGAATCCTCGGGCAACGGCCGTTTCGTCGCGCTATCGATCAAGGCATCGAGATCGGGAATCCGCCGAAGCACCTCGCCGGCGATGGCGATCGCCAGCCCAAGATCCGGCCCAGAAACACCCTTTGCACCCGCGGCTGCGGAATCGAGCGTCCGCCCACGCCGGAGCACCGCATCGAGCATCGAGAGCGCCGCCCTGCGGGAGGCGAGTCCTTCCGTTCTCGGCATCCGCTCAGCCAATGCGCATCTTGCAGGGATGAAGCACCCCGACCACCTCGACGTTTAAACCATTTCGGTGCGGGGCGGGCGGGAAAGCAACGCCTCCAAAACGAAATCGACCGACGCGTCTTCCAGCAGCCGCGCGACCGCATCGACAATGGGCATGTCTATGTTCCGTTCCCGGGCAAGGCGGGCGAGCACCGGCGCAGTGAAGGCTCCTTCGGCTACGGTTCGCCTGTCGCTCATCAGGTCAGCGGCCGGCCGGCCTTCGCCGATCCCCTTGCCCAGCGAGTAATTGCGCGAGCTGGTGGATGAGCAGGTGAGCACCAGATCACCGAGGCCCGAAAGGCCGGTGAGGGTGTCGGCGCGGGCTCCGCAGGCGAGGCCGAAGCGTGTCATCTCGGCGAAGCCGCGAGCGATCAGCGCCGCCCGCGCATTCTGGCCAAGCCCACGTCCCTCGACGACCCCACAGGCGATGGCCAGAACGTTCTTCACTGCGCCGCCGATTTCGGCACCGGCGACATCGTCGCTGAGGTAGATTCGAAAGGCGGGTTGGGCGAGGCGATCACGGAGCCGCTCGGCGAGGTTTCGATCCTCCGCCGCCAGCGTCACTGCGGTGGGCAGTCCGGCGGCGACTTCATGGGCGAAGGTTGGACCTGAAAGAACCGCGAGGCGGGCTCCGGGACAGGTCTCCGCGGCAACCTGGTGCAGGAGCTTTCCCGTGCGCTCTTCGATCCCCTTCGCGCACAGGACCATCGGCTTGTCGCAGCCGGTCGCTTGTTCGAGCACGGCCCGCATGTGCTGCGCCGGAGTGACGACCAGCCAAGCATCGCAATTGGCGATATCGCCGAGATCGCCAGTCGCGCGGATCGCGGGATCAAGCGAAATGCCCGGCAGGAAAATCGCGTTCTCGTGCCGTTGATTGACCGTCTCAACGACCTCGGTCTCGCGCGCCCAAAGCAAGGTCTCGCGCCCGCCCGTCGCCGCGATCTGCGCGAGCGCCGTCCCCCAGGCGCCGCCGCCGACAACCGCCATCCTCATGCCTTCACCCCCGCTCCGCGTACCTTCTCCGCGTCGGGGTCGAGCGGCCAACGCGCTCGGGCCGGAGCGTCGAGATCATTGATCATTCCCAATCCGTAGCGCTCTGCTCCTGCCCAGGCGATCATTGCGCCGTTATCCGTGCAGAGCCATGCCGGCGGGACACTGAAGCGGCGCCCTGATTCCTCCGCCAGCTGCTGCAGTGCCGATCGAATGGCCCGATTCGCAGCCACCCCGCCCGCCACCACCAGACTCGCTGCATCGGACGTGCGAAGCGCCAGCCGGGTGCGGTCGACCAAACAGTCAATCACCGCCTGCTGGAAACTCGCGGCGACATCGGCGGGACGATACTCGCCCGAGGCGACCGCGCGCTGCACCGCCGCCTTCAATCCAGCGAACGAGAAATGGGGTTCGCCGGACCCGACCAGCGGCCGCGGCAGCGGGACGGCGTTAGGATTCCCTTCTTTCGCGAGCTGCTCCACCGCCGGACCGCCGGGAAAGCCCAAGCCGAGCAATTTGGCGGACTTGTCGAAGGCTTCACCGGCCGCGTCGTCGATCGTCGTTGCAAGCCGCCTGTACTCACCGACCCCGAGCACCTCCAGGATCTGGCAATGCCCACCCGACACCAGGAGCAGGAGATAGGGAAACTCCAAATCTGGATCCGCGAGCCGCGGCGACAGCGCATGACCTTCCAGATGATTGACGGCAATCAGCGGCTTGCCCGCCGAAAGCGCCAGGCCCTTGCCAGTCAGCAGAGCGACCATCACCCCGCCGATCAGCCCGGGACCCGCAGTCGCCGCGACCGCATCGATATCAGCAATGCCGATCTTCGCTTCGCTCAGCACTTGCTGGACCAGGCCAGGGAGGATTTGCACATGCGCACGGGCTGCAATCTCCGGAACCACACCGCCAAACGGCCGGTGCGCGTCATTCTGTGAAACAACGGCCTGCGCGACGATTTGCCTGTCGCTCGTCACCAGCGCTGCGGCGGTATCGTCGCACGAAGATTCGAGACCAAGGATCACTGCCATGCGTTAGTCTTTGCCTGAACGAGGGCCGATGCACTAGTGGAGCGGAGATGCGCAATCCGAGACTTGGCACACGTGGTTCACCACTGGCGCTGATCCAGGCGCGAAAGATAGCCGCGGCACTGGAGGTCGCGGAACGCTGGCCGGCCGGTCACGTCGAAATCGTTCCCATCACCACCAGCGGCGACCGGATCGCCGACCGGCCGTTGGCCGAGGTTGGCGGCAAAAGCCTCTGGACCAAGGAGCTGGATGCCGCATTGCTGAACGGCGACATCGATTTCGCGGTGCATTCGATGAAGGACGTCGAAGTTGTGCGGCCCGAGGAAATACGGATGGCCGCAGTTCGCCCTCGCACGCACGTCCATGACAAGCTGATCGGTGCAGAGTCGGTCGAAGCGCTGAAGAAGGGCGCAGTCGTCGGCACCTCTTCGCCGCGCCGCGCCGCGCAATTGCTCGCGGCAAGGCCCGACCTGAAGATCGTTCCGCTCCGCGGCAACGTCGATACGCGCCTGAAGAAGCTCGATGCTGGCGACATCGACGCGACAATCCTGTCTTCCGCGGGGCTTCACCGGCTGGGGCATGACGATATCGGAGTGGTGATCCCGTTCGAGATCATGCTTCCGGCACCGGGGCAGGGCGCCCTCGGCATCGAATGCCGCGAAGGTGATCGCGATACTTCAGCACTACTCAAGCTGCTCGACGATTCCCAGGCGCGCTGCGAAGTCGAAGCGGAGCGGGCGTTCGCCCGGGAACTCGGCGGAAGCTGCCACTCGCCCGTTGCGGCGATGGCATGTGTCGATCATCGCCAGATTCACCTGCGCGCCGAAATCCTTTCCGAAGACGGCAAGGATCGCGTGCGGAGGGAGGCGCATTTTCCGCTTCGCGAGACCAGATCCGCTGCCAGGCTGGCGCGCGAGATGCTTGCCGACGCGCCCGATTCGATCCGCAAGCTTTTCCGGAGCGAATGACGCCGCTTGCCATCCTGCGCCCCGAGCCTGGCGCAAGCGCCACTGCCGAAGCTGCCCGCCGCCTCGGTCTTGAGCCAATCCTCATTCCGCTTTTCCATATCCAGTCCATGGCCTGGTCTGCACCTGATCCGGCCGCATTCGACGGGCTTCTCATCACCAGTGCGAACGCACTCCGCTGGGGCGGCGCGGAGCTTCGGAAACTGGAGCGGCTGCCGGTGCACGCGGTGGGTCAAGCCACGGCCGCGGAGGCTCGCAAGAGGGGGCTGAGCGTCCAAACAGTCGGTATCGGCGGGGTCGACGCTCTCGTCTCAACACTCCCGACTAATCTGAGACTCCTCCACCTGTGCGGCACAAACCGACGTGAGCCCGGAGGTCATTCGAAGGCGATCTCCAGCATCGCCGTCTACCGGTCAGCCGAACTGCCCCTCCCGGCGAATTTTCAGTCCGTCGAAGGCACCGTCGTCGCGGTGCACTCCCCCCGCGCAGGCGACCGATTGGCCGAGCTTGCACGGGAAGCTGCCCTGGCGCTGGAGACCGTCACGGTCGCCGCGATCAGCGCGGAAGCCGCAGCTGCAGCCGGAAACGGGTGGAAGCAGGTGGCCGTCGCGAGCGAACCCGCCGATGGGGCGCTTCTGGCCCTCGCCGCCCGGCTGTGCCAGAACGCTGACCAATGAACGGGGCAAACCGGGGCGGGATGAGCTGGACGGCACGGCTGCTGGTCGGTCTTCTACTTGTCTTGATCGGAGCGGCAGTGGCGGTCTGGGCCCTCGCCCACTACCAGCAGGCGGCGCGGATTCTCGGAGTTGTACCGGCAACCGCCTCTCCGGCGGCTGAGCATCCTGCACAACAAATGGTACAACAGCGCCAGGCATCGCCGGCGCCCGCCCAAACGCCTCAGGGTTTTTCCAACGGCGCTCTGGAAGCGCAGATCCTCAACCTCCAATCGAGGCTTCAGCAGGTCGAAAGCCAAAGCCAGCAGGCGCAAGGGTCAGCAGGGCGCGCCGATGCACTTCTCGTCGCCTTTGCGGCGCGGCGCGCGATCGAGCGTGGAGTGGCGCTCGGCTATCTCGAACCGCTTCTCGTCGACCGCTTTGGGGCGGATCACCCACAGGCGGTCGCCACGGTCGTAACGGCGTCGCATGCTCCGGTGCGGCTGACGGACCTGATTGCACAATTCCAAAGCCTCGAACCAGCATTGACCGGACCGGCTCCGGACCAAGGCTGGTGGTCCGGCCTCAAACGGGGGTTCGGGTCGCTGATCACGATCCATCGTGCCGACCAGCCCTCGACGCTGCCCCAGGCCCGATATCAGGCAGCCTTGACCGATCTCACTGCTGGCGAGGTCGACGCCGCCATGGCCCAGACCATGCGGCTCCCGGGAGCTGCAAAGGCAGGCGACTGGATCAACAAGGCTCGTCAATATGTGGCTGCTCACCGGGCGCTCGACGAGATCGAAACCGCCGCGCTGATCGGAAAATCCGCGCAGGGCTGACTTTGATCTGCTCGCGGGGTTGGCAACCCTCTTTGCCCATGCGAGTCTATGTCCAGCGCGTCACCTCCGTCTGCCTAAGTCGCTCGGGAAACACGGGATTTTTGAAGAGGTTTGAATTCATGACGTCAATTTGGAAGCGGTTGGGCCTGCTGGTCGTGCTCGCCGGAATGAGCCAGGTCAGCGCCGCTGCCGCCAAATCCCCTCCGCTCAAGACGTCCGTGAAAACCAGGACTCAGGCGGCCAGGAAGGCGCCCCCGGCTCCAGCGTTCATCCGCGACCGGCTCACCGAACTCGGCCGAGCGTTTGACGGGCAGGTCGGGATTGCGGTGCAGTCGATCGACGACGGTTGGGAAGCCGGTTGGAAGGACCATGAGCTCTATCCGCAACAGAGCATCTCGAAACTATGGGTCGCGATCACTGCAATGGATTCGGTGGACCGTGGAAAGCTGAACCTGGACGACAAGGTGACTCTGACCCGCAGCGATCTCACGCTGTTCCATCAGCCGATCCGGGACGACATCCTGAAGAACGGGGGCAGCTTCACCACCACCTATCGCGACCTTATGTATCGCGAGATCGTGACCAGCGACAACACGGCGAACGACAAACTTCTGTGGTCGGTCGGGGGGCCTAAGGCTGTCCGGGCGATGATTGCTCGAAAGCATCTGGGCGCGATCCGCTTCGACAATGGCGAGCGCGACATGCAGAGCTGGGTCGCGGGGCTGAGCTGGAAACCGGAATATTCGATTGGCGACGCGTTCTGGATAGCGCGCGACAAGGTGCCGCTCGCGGTTCGGAGCAAGGCGTTCAACCGCTATATCGCCAATCCCGTCGATGGCGCGGCGCCGAGCGCGATCGTCAGCGCACTGGCCAAGCTCAAGAAGGGACAGCTTCTTTCGGCGGCCTCGACCGCCCACCTGCTCGATGTGATGAGCCAGACGAAGACCGGGCCGCAACGGCTGAAAGGGGGGCTAGCGGATGGGTGGAGCATCAACCACAAGACCGGAACCGGCCAGCAGTTGGGCCCGGAAGAGGCGGGCTATAACGACGTCGGAATCCTCACTTCTCCCGACGGGAAGAGTTATGCAGTGGCAGTGATGATCAAGAGGACGGCGACCCCGCTGCCGGTGCGAATGACTTTGATGAGCAACGTCACTCGAGCGGTGATCCAGCAGCACGACATGGCGCGGAGCGTTGCCGAGCGCCGCTGACATATCCGACCCGGCACAGCGGCTCGCGCATACCGCTGGAGTGCAGCGTGTTCCGACACGGGCGCTGGATCTCTTCATTCTGCGCGATTTTCTTGATCCGGAGACCTGCGCGGCTCTCATGGAGCGGATCGACGCTCGCCGCCGTCCCTCGGAAATCTCGGACGATGTCGGCATCGCGAACTTCCGGACAAGCGAGACCTGCGACCTCGATTGGCGCGACCCGCTGGTGGCGCAGGTCGATGGGAAAATTGCAAATCTGATCGGCCTGCCGCTTGCCGCGAGCGAACCGTTGCAAGGACAGCGCTATGCTCCCGGGCAGGAGTTCAAGCCGCACACCGATACGTTCGAGCCCGGCGGTTACGACTTTTACGTTCACACTGCCCGCACCGGTCAGCGCACCTGGACCGCAATGATCTATCTGAACGAGCCCGACGAAGGAGGCGCAACGCGCTTCAAGATCATCGGGAAGACGATCCAGCCGGAATTGGGGAAGCTGCTCGCCTGGAACAACCTGCTGGCGGATGGAAGTCCTAATCCGGCCACTCTGCACCAGGGGATGAAGGTCCGGCGCGGAGTCAAATATGTGCTGACGAAGTGGTTTCGCGAGCGCCCGCCGTCCCGGCGATGAATTGCCCGACCGGCGGCATCGCTTCCGCGAGCGCTCGAACGCTCTGAAGGCGGCCTTGCACCGTGGCGATCAGCTCTTGCTCGGGGATCGCATCGACACGCGGATCGTAGCTTTGCGGAATCAGGCCGTGGCCGATGAAGAGGCTTTCCCAGCCATGCTCGTGGAATGTCTCGTCATCACACAGCGGCACCCGTCCGCGTGCGGCAAAGACGTCCAGCTTGCGCCTGAGGGTATCGGCCACGGCCATATCGCGGCAGCGGTCCCATAACGGCTCATCGAACCTTCGATTAAGTTTGAAGTGTGTCATCTGGAAGTCGCGCAGGTTGACGGCCACTCTCCGGATAATCTCATCGTACAGTTCGGCCTCGCGAAAATTGCCCGCCTCGACTGGAAACACGGACATCAGCTGTGAAACGCAGTTGTGAGTGATGTGAAGCTGCACTGCGTCGAGCGGCTCCAGCGAAAAGGCGGCCTCGCCCACGGCGACGCAATTGCCCACCCACGTCCGCTTGCGAATGCCCTGGGCGAGATTGGAAACCACTGCCTCGCCGACAACCGGCATGTTCGCGAGGATCGGCAGGGATTCCAGCACCTCCTTGTCCGAGGTTTCGCGACTGTCGTAGCTGGCAACAAACGCGGTCCTGTCCTGAAGCGGGAAGAAGCCGAGCCACCCGTCACGGAAGGCGGAGATCTGACTGAATGAGGGGCAAGGGTGGAGCGGCGCTGCCGACGCTGCCATCATCCGGTCGCACGGAAGCAGGTCCCGCCAGGACTCGAATTCCGCGGCCGGCATGCGGCCGATCAAAACAGCCTCCGGTCCCGACGCGTCGACGAAAAGGTCCGCTTCGACGCGCTCTCCGTCGGCGAGGACAAGCGCGGCGATGCGGTCGCCCTCGATCTCGACGTTAGCAATCGCGGCCGCTTTCGATTCAACGCCGCCGCGCGTCACCCAGTGCTTGAGCAGCGCCGAATATGCGCCCGCATCTACATTGTACCCGTAAGTAGCTTGCAACTCGCCCGCCTCGACCGGAAGCGGTACTCGGCCGGCCCTCGCCGCCATCGCGCCAGGCAAGAAACTCTCGAACGGTGTCCGCAGTCCGCTGAGTCGGCCCTTGATCCAGCATTGGGTGAACGAAAGCGCTGCCCCGCTAGGCGGTGGCGACTGGTCGTATCCCTGGATGAAGGAGAGCGATGCGCCCGACCAGCCTGAAAACCGCTGGCCGGCGCACGGCAGCGCTTGGCAAACCCTGAGAAGCAGGTCCTCGTCGAGCCCGATCCGCCCGTGGAACCCGCCCAGTGCAGGTAGCGCCGAATAGCAATCGGCGGGTCGCAATCGGCTGGGAAGCTCGACGACTCGGACTCTGACGCCGGAACCGCCAAGCGACGCGTGTATGGCTGCGGCCGCCATCCAGGCTGGAGCATCCGCTCCTACTACGACCACTCGCTCGATGCGGCGCTTCATGCAGCCGAATCCGCTGCGCAATAGCGGTCGATGAAGCGATCGTGCGGAAGCATCTCGTCGACCCTGTCGCGAACGGCTTCGCGGAATTCATCGAGTTGGGAAATCAGCTTCTCTTCCGAGATGGCGTCAGCAACCGGGCTGTAGTTTTCCGGAATCAGACCTTGCCCGATGAAGACGCTCAGCCAGCTCGTCGGCGTGAACAGTCCGTCCTTGTACTTCTCAATGATCCCGTCGTGCCGGAACAGGTCGATCTTGCGAGTAAGGCTCTCCGGAACGTCCATGGCCGCGCAATAGCGCCAGATCTCCGAGTCATCGCGCGTCGTGAGCTTGTAATGCAGGATCAGAAAATCGCGGATTCGCTCGTATTGCAGATCCATCAACCGGTTGAACTCGTCGCGTAATCGTGGATCGATCCTCTTCTCGGGGAGCAGCGGGACGAGCTGCATGATCGCGATCTGGACAAGGTAGATGCTCGTCGACTCCAGCGGCTCGAGAAAGCCGCCGGCAAGACCCATCGAAATGCAGTTGTTCGCCCAAGCCGCAACGCGCCGGCCGGATTGGAATTTGAGCATCCGAGGCTCGGCCAGCGCTTTAGTGTCGAGGCTCTGCATCAGCGAAGTCGCCGCTTCATCCTCTGAAATGAAGCCGCTCGAAAAGACATAGCCGTTCCCGGTCCGGTGCTGCAGCGGGATCCGCCAGCGCCAGCCGGCTTGCATCGCGGTCGACCGGGTGTAGGGCGAAAGTTCGTTGCGCTCGGTCGGAACCGCGAAGGCTCGGTCGCACACCAGCCACTTCGACCAGTCTTCCCACCCGATGCCTAGCCTCTCCCCAAGCAGCAGCGACCGGAATCCCGAGCAGTCGATGAACAGATCGCCGGCAACGGATTCCCCGGATTCGAGCAGCAACGACCGGATGTCGCCGCTTTCCGGATCCTGCACGACGTGCTTCACCTTGCCCTCTGTGCGCTGTGCGCCGCGCCGCTCCGCAATGCCTCGCAGGAAGGCGCCGTAGAGGCTTGCGTCGAAATGATAGGCGTAGGTGTAAGCGGAATCGATGCTCGCCCGAGCCGTCTCGGGGAATTGGAAGCGGCAATTCCGGGCGGCCTGCGCGGCGAAGGAGAATTCCCCGATCTCCGAGTTCCATCCCGCCTGAAGCGCGCGAAGCCACTGATGGTGGAAGATGTGCTCCATGTGCGCAGGGCCGTGGACGCCGAACGGGTGGATGTAGCGCGACCCCTTGAAGCCCCAGTCGACGAACTCGATCCCGAGCTTGAACGCCGCATTGGTCGCCCGCATCATTTCGGCTTCGTCGATGCCGATCGCGTCGTTGAAGGATTTGATCTCCGGAAACGTCGCCTCGCCGACGCCGACGGTTCCGATCTCCTCGGACTCGACCAGCCGTATTCGCCAACCGTTCGCCGGAAGGAGAGAAACCAGTGCAGCCGCCGCCATCCATCCGGCGGTGCCGCCGCCAAGGATTACGATGTCGAGCGGTTTTGTCACCCGTTAGGCTCCATCAGCTCGGCCGCGCTGCCGAATGCTTCGCGACGGCACAACACTCGTAAGAAAAAGGCGCCGCCCGCAAGAGCGACGCCCCTTTCTTAGATCATTTTTACGCTACATCTTGAAACGAAGGCCGAGAGTGTAGCGACGATCCTGCCTGAACCAGGAGTTGTGGGCCAGGATGAGCTTGCCCTCCGGGCTGGTATTGTCGGTAAGCTGCTGCAGCGTCACCGTTTGGGTATTGAGAATGTTGCTGGCTTCGAAGCTTAACTCGAAGTGCGGGTTGATACTGTATCGGATGGAGCCGTCGAGATAGCCAGCGGCAGCATTCCAGACCGGCAAGCCGACGCAACAATCGGACGCTGTGATCAAATATTTTGAGCGCCAGTTGTAGGCCAACCGGAACGAGAGCGGGAAATTCGGCTTTTCGTAAAGACCGACCACGTTGAAGGAATATTTGGACAAACCTTCGAGCGAGCCCGGATTCAGCGTCGGCACATTCACTCCGCCCGCAGTCGGGAAGAATGTTTGCAGGTTCGAGTTCGGGACGCTCTTGTTCTTTAGATAGGTGAAGTTCGTCTGGATGCCGAAGCCATCGAGGGGCTTGGGAAGGAAGTCGAAGAAGCGGTTGTACGCCACCTCCAAGCCGTAAATCTTGGCGCCCTCGCCGTTGGCCGGACCGCTGACCTGGACCAGCCTCGTGACACCGTTGTTGGTGACGTTCGTGAAGAAGAGGCCGGACTGGATGTAATTCTGGAACCTCTTGTAAAACAGGTCGAGGCTGAACATGCCTGAGTTACCGAAGTAATTTTCGAGCGAAACGTCATACTGCCACGCGGTTTCCGGCTTCAACGTCGGGTTCGTGGCCGTCCCGTAATATTTCGGATTTTCCCCGATGATATTGCCCTGCGAGTCCTTCACCCAGAGCGGATCGTTCGGATCGCTGCTCGCCAGCGTCTGGCTGACGCCGAGGTAGTTCTTCAGCAGTCCGATATCCGGCCGCGACATCGCCTTCGAGGCCGCCAGACGCACTAGCCATTTCGCGGAGAAGTCAAAGCGCAGATTGGCGCTTGGCAGAAGATCCCGATGCGTGGTGTTGGACGAGAGCGCGCTGGATGCACCGTTTGCGAAGGCCACATCCTGGGGGGAAAGATAACAAATGGAATTGTACGGCACCTGGGCGGGCTGGCCATTCGGCGGCGGCGGCGGAAGCTTAGCGTTACCCGTCAGTCCGCCCGGAACGAGCGGCGTCTGCGGGCAGGCCGTCGTCGTGTCGATAGTTATCGCCGGATAGACATTGTAGCCGCTGCTCTTGTCGTCGGTTTCGACGTAGCGAACGCCGATGTTACCGGAGACCTTCACGTTCCCGAGATGGATATTGTCGTTGCCGCCGAACTTCACCATCAGGTAGGCCGCTTTGGTTTTCTCGGAAATATTGGCGATTTCGTGCGCTGAGAAACAGCTGTTGGGAAGGTCCGGCGACGCCTGCTCGTTGGTGCCTGGCTGCCCGTGGCGATTACATGCCGGTTCGTACGTGCCAACGCCGATCAGCTCTTTCTCAAAACCGTTGAGCCCGTGTGCGTTCAAGAAATTGAACGGCACGAACGGGAAGCTCCCGATTGTTCCGCCGAAATACGGTTCCCCGAACTTTTCGACATCGTAAAAGCCCGCAGGATAACCTTTGAAAGTCGTGACTTGGCCGCCCTCGGTGCAGGTGCCGGGCTGGGAATCCAGATTGTAGTAGATATACTGGCACCCGTTCGTCCAAGTGTTGCCGATGTTGTTCCAGCTATAGTCGCTGTTTCGGACCAGCTGTTCGCGATCGGAGTAGCGAGCGCCGAACTTCAGTGTATCAATCCAGCTTCCGCCTGGAGCATCCCATTGGCCGTCCGCGCGGAATGCCAGCTCGTGACCCTTGCTGTTCTGGATTTGGTCGGCGAGGCTACTGATGGTGTAGTTATCCGGATTGGCCAGCCCGCCGGGCGAGAGGAAGATGTTCGATGGCGGCTGCAGGCTCACGATACGTGGATCGGTGCCAAGACCGCTCAGTTCGGGATCGGCAAAGGAGCCGAAGCTCATTCCTGCATCGTAAAACTTGGTTTTCGAATCGACATACTGCCCGTCAAAATTGAAGTGCAGGGTGCTTGAAGGATCCCATTTGACGTTCAGCGCCGCCTCCTGGGTCATGTCCCTGTTTTGCTGGATACGACTGTTCGTGCTGAAGCTGTCGCCGTACACGTTGTATCCTGCCGGACAGTAAGTGGAACCCTGCGCTGCCCAGCTGTAACAGCTGTGAATCATGGCCTCGCCGGACGAGTTTCGAGCCATGCTGGCGTCGCCGCCGTTGTCGCTGAACGGGTTGCCCCACCATCCACCTGTTTGAGCGAAGGTTCCGTGATCCATGAAACCTTGGCTATCGAACGTGAAATCGGGCGTCCCCGGGGCCGGCACGGGAATACCGGAGGCGCCCGGCTGGAAACGGAAGGTGGCGGGAGAACCGCCGGGGAAGCCGAACATCCCCACTCCGATGCCGTGTTCTTCCATCGTATTGTTATAAACCGAGCGGATATATTGTGCGGTTGCCAGCCATTTGTGGTCGTTGCTCTTCCACTGGACCGCTGCGGCGATTCCGTCCCGCTTGCGGTCAAATCGGTCGTCGAGAAAGCTGAGGCTGCTCGGGATTACAACGTTGCCCTTGCCAAACGCGCTAGTTGCGTCTGCACTGCCGGGGATCATTCCACCTTCGAAGATGCCGGCGCGATAGGACTGCAGGCCCTCTGAGCCCGTTTTGACCTGCGAGTATGCCACGTCGCCCATAAGGCCGAATTCGCCGATGCCGGTCTGCCACCGGTTGCTGTAATAGGCGTTAAAATCGGGGGTTACCTTTTTGCCGATGTCGCCGTAGTTGGCCTTCACTCCAACCTCGAACACTTGGCCGCTTGCATCGAACGGCACGCGCGTGCGCAGGTTGACGGAACCGGCAATGCCACCCTCGATCAGGTCAGCGGTCTGGTTCTTGTAAACGTCCACTCCACCAAGCAGCTCCACCGGAACGTCGTCCCAGGAGAGCGCGCGACCACCATTCGCGGAGAAGGTGTCGCGGCCATTGAACTCGCTGCGAACCTGCGGAAGCCCGCGGACAAGGACGCCCGACGGTTCCGTTGTGAAGTGTGCTGTGTCGGTGCTGATCGCAAAGCGGCTGACGGTGATACCTGGAACGCGTTGCAGCGCTTCGGCGACGGACTTGTCCGGGAAGGCGCCGATGTCGGTGGCGGTGATCGAGTCCATCACAGTGTCGGCATTCTTCTTGCGCGCACGCGCGGACTGAAGCGCGGCGCGGACACCGGTTACCACGATCGCTTGACCCTTGGCGTCCTTGGTTTCGGTGGACGTGCTGGCGCTCTCTGGCTTGGTCTTGTCGGCGGCTTGAGACGAATCCTGGGCAACGGCGGAATTCGAACTGAGCCCCAGGGCCGCAGCCGAAACGCCCGCCAGAAGGCGCACACCAAAACCCAACGAACCCATTCCTGATTGAACTTTGTTCGGCATCGTTTCCCCCAGATTGTCCGCGCAAGGCTGCCTTGCCCGCATGAGGAGCCGCGCCAGAAAGCAGCATGATCGCCGCCATCTTCAGGAGACCCCTCTCCATTGCTCTAATGGCATCAAATAATCATATTTGAAAGTCACCTTTACTCACGAAAGCCATTTATTTGACTCTGTGGTCTGGGTGTCACAACCGTGATGTGACACGGTTTGTAGAGGAGGTGAGGGGGACGGGCGCGTGTTGAACTGGTAAATTGGTCTGCTCGTCCGGTCGAGTTGTTGGTTCTTATATGTGTGATATATTTTTATATGCGATTGCATGGTGAAATCGGATAAGGTAGCGCGATGGCTCTGACGGGCCCCGGGGCTCGTCAGCCGAAGGTCCGCAGCAAGCGCGGGCATTCTCCCCAAGCTGGGCCCGTTCGCGTTGTGATGCGAGCGGGCCCTTTTCTATTGAGCTGCGATTGCGTGGGTGCCCTGGCCGTCGCGGCGCGCAAACCGCGCAAGGGTTTCCGGCCTCATCTCGATGGAAAAGCCCGGCTCTGTCGGCGGAAAATAAGCACCGTCGCGCACCTTGGGAGGATGCAGGAAATGCTCATGGAGGTGATCGACATATTCCGTGACGCGATCGGTCTTCGACCCTGAGAAACACAAATAATCGATCATCGTCAGGTGCTGCGCATATTCGCACAGGCCAACGCCCCCGGCGTGCGGGCAAACCGGCAGGTCGTACTTCGCCGCCATCAGCAGGACCGCAAGCACCTCGTTCAGGCCCCCCAGCCGGCAGTTGTCGAGCTGCACGACGTCGAGGGCGCCTCGCATGATGAATTGTTTGAACACGATTCGGTTCTGGGCCATCTCGCCGGTGGCAATCCGGATGGGTGCAACAGCTTCGCGGATCTTGCGATGCCCTTCCACGTCGTCGGGGCTGGTCGGCTCTTCCACGAACCAGGGATCGGCGAAGCGGAGCGCATTGATATAATCCGCCGCTTCGGTGACTTCCCACACCTGGTTGGCGTCGATCATGAGCTTGCGCTCGGCGCCGATCACCTCCCTCGCAATCCGAAGCCTCCGGATGTCGTCGTCAAGCGAACGTCCGACCTTCAGCTTGACGTGGTTGAACCCCTGCGCGACCGCTCGCTCACAATGGTGCTTGAGATCCTCATCCGAATAGCCGAGCCAACCAGCCGACGTCGTGTAACACGCCGCGCCGGTGACGCGGAGGTCGGCGAGCCGTTCCTGTTTCCCATCCGATCGCGCTTCAAGGAGATCGCGCGCTTCTTCCGGCCCGATACAGTCGCCGAGATAGCGGAGGTCGATTAGTCGAACGATCTCTTCGGGACTCATCTCTCCCACGAGCTGCCAGACGGGCTTGGCTTCAACTTTCCCCCAGAGATCCCAGACCGCATTGACGATCGCTGCGGCCGCCAAATGGATTACCCCCTTGTCCGGCCCAACCCAGCGCAACTGGCTGTCACCGGTGACGCGCCTCCAGAAAGACGCGCCGTCCGAGCGAATTGCATCCAGATCCATCCCCTCGATGAGAGGGGCAAGGGCGAGGATGGCGGCACAACACAGTTCGTTGCCGCGACCGATGGTGAAGGTGAGGCCATGACCCTCGAACCGCGGGTCATCGGTCTCCAGAATGCAGTAAGCAGCGGAATAATCGGGCGCGGGGTTCATTGCGTCCGATCCGTGGAGGGCCGCCGACGTCGGAAAGCGCAGGTCCAGCGTCCGAAGCTTTGTAATTCTAATCACCGTGCACCCACGCTCCGCGCTTGTTTCCATGTGATGAACCCGGCCTTTCGCCGAAGCTCACTTACGCGCCATGCCCTTTGACCCGTGAGTCAGGTTTTCATATTTGCCGGCGCACTTTTGCGCAACCTGCCGCTTCTGCTAAACGCCCCATGCTTTGCGGCCAACAGGTGTATGAGATGAACAAACGGCGTTGCTTTGCACTCGACCTGACCGACGATCCCGAGCTCATTTCCGAATATGAGCGGCTGCACGGCCCGGGCGCCGTCTGGCCGGAGGTGAGTGCGTACATCCGCGCCACCGGCGTGGAATCGATGGAAATCTGGCGCACGGGCGACCGCCTGTTGATGATCGCCGAAGTTGCGGACGACTATCCCCGCGACATCGAACCGCCGCCGCAGATCGACGCATGGGAAAGCAAGATGTGGCGCTTTCAACGTGCGCTCCCGAATGCGGCCGAGGACGAGAAGTGGGTGCCGATGCGGCGAATCTACAGCCTCTCCGAGCAATCGTGAGCGGCCTCATACCCACCCGCCGGGTCGGCCGCACTTCACTCTCCGTGTCAGAGCTCGGCTTGGGCGCAGCTCCTCTCGGCAATCTCTACAAAGCGATCTCCGATTCCGACGCCGCCGCCATAATGCACACCGTGTTGGAAGGTGGGATCCGCTTGGTCGACACAGCTCCTTATTATGGGTTTGGGCTCAGCGAGCGGCGAGTAGGCGATCTGACACGAATGCACCGCGATGTCGCGATCTCGACCAAGGCGGGCCGGCTGCTCATCCCCGCAGCGGCGACTGACAAAGTTTCAGAGCGCTACGGCTTCGTCTCCCCGATGCCGTTCGAACCCGTGTTCGATTACAGCCGCGACGGAATTCTTCGTTCGTTTGACGCAAGTCTTCACCGGCTCGGTCTGACTCGCGTCGACATTCTCTACGTTCACGACATTGGACGCGAAACTCACGGCGAGCTGGATAGGCACTATCGCTCGCAGTTGGTCGACGAGGGCGGGTTGGAAGCATTGGCTGAGCTTCGTCAAAGTGGCTCTGTCTCCGCAATTGGCCTGGGGGTCAATGAAATCGAAGTCTGCCTCGAGCTGATGCAACGATCCGATTTTGACGTGCTTCTGCTTGCGGGCCGCTACACACTTCTGGAGCAGCGCGCCCTCGACGAGCTGCTTCCCCGTTGCCTGGAGACAGCCACTTCGATTGTCGTCGGTGGCCCCTTCAATTCAGGCGTGCTCGCAGCCGGGTCATCAGGGCAGGGCCATTATAATTATGCTGCAGTGCCGGCTGAAATCCGGCGACGGGTTCAGGCGCTCGAAGACATTTGTGCCGCACATGGAGTTCCGCTTGCAGCTGCCGCTCTTCAGTTTCCGCTGGCCCATCCCGCGGTGGCGGCGGTAATCCCAGGATTTTCGAACGCCGACGAGGTGCGATCGGGATTGGACTTCTACCATTTCCCGATCCCGGCAGCACTTTGGAAGGACCTTCGGGAACGGGAGCTGATTGACCTGCGAGCGCCGACGTCGACTGCCTCTTACGAAAGCGCTGCAGGGTGAGCGGCCGGCTGAAGGGAAAGACCGCGCTTGTTACCGGAGCGGGGCAGGGAATCGGCCGAGCGACCGCGATGGCGTTCGCCGCGGAGTGCGCGAAAGTCTGGGCTACCGATCGCGAGTTATCGCTGGTTGAGAACATCGAAGGGTGCATCGGCTGCAAGCTGGATGTCCTCGATCCGACTGAAATAGAGGCGGTGTTCGCTGAGGCGGGGCGGCTGGACGTGCTGTTCAACTGCGCCGGCTATGTCGCCCCGGGGACGATCCTCGATTGTAGTGAGGAGGATTGGCAATTCTCCTTCGACCTGAACGTCAGCGCCATGTACCGGACGATCAAGACTGCGCTCCCGGCTATGCTGGAAGCAGGGCGCGGATCAATCATCAACATGGCGTCTGTCGCAGGTTCGATCATCGGAGTGACGAATCGCTTCGCTTACGGGGCATCCAAGGCCGCCGTGATCGGCCTTACGAAATCAATCGCGCGGGATTTTGCCGCCACGGGCGTTCGCTGCAATGCGATTTGCCCGGGGACGGTCGACACGCCATCGCTTCACCAGCGGCTTCGTGACACCGGGGATTACGAAGTGGCGTGGTCCAACTTCATTGCTCGACAGCCCATGGGCCGCGTTGGAACGCCGGAAGAGATCGCTGCGCTCGCCGTTTATCTTGCTTCGGACGATTCCGCTTTCACGACGGGACAGTGCCATATCGTGGATGGTGGGTGGACCGCCTAAATACGGCTGTCGGTTTCAACCAGCTGCTCGGATATCCTGTCCGCCGCCTGCCGCACCAGTTCCGCCACCTCTTTGGGCGATTGCGACCCTGGCTGCTTCTTGTTGAGGTACGGAACGGTGAGCGCTGCCGCAGCCATTCCGCCGCGCATCACTGGCGCCGAGATGTCGGTGACCCCCATGACATATGTGCTGGGAGACATGCTTACGCGCCGCTCACCGATTGAATGGGCTTGCTGCCTGAACGCCTCCAGGTCGGCCTCAGGCAGGGGTGGGTTGAACATCGTTTCCCACCGCCGCCGTACGTCCTCGGGCTGGAACGCATAAAGCACGAGCCCCGATGCGGACTGGGCGAGCGGCCTTCGATATCCGACGCGGACAGAGAAACCGAGGAGTTCGCCGGATTCGACTCGCGCAACGATGACAATGTCACCCAGCGTATGAAGAGCGAGGTGGCATGACTGCCCGATCTCGTTCGCAAGCTGCCGCATCACCGGCAGCGCGATTTCATGCAGATTGCGCATCCGCGGCTGCTGCATGCCGAGCGAAAACAGGCGGTCGCTGAGCCGGTAGCCGTCATTCGACTGATCCTGCTCGATGTAGCCGCGATGTTCGAGCACTTGGACCATCCGGAAAAGCTCGCCGTGCGAGCGGCCCAGGCGCTTCACGATCGCGGTAAGGGTCATCGGTTCGGTTTCGCCCGCCAGAAGCTCCAGGACGTCCAGACCCTTTTCAAGGGCGGGCGCGCGATACCGCGAGTCAGGTTCCACTGTTTTGGCCGCTTCGTCCACCCGTCGCCCTCCTAGGATCAGCATGCCCGATGCTTTGTCGGCTCACAATAGATTTGGGTGGCGGTGGCGCTAATGGTTTCGCATTTGAATCGGCTTTTCATGTGATCGGCGGCCAGTTAAACGAAGTGTCGCTGGTACCGGAGGAGGGGCGCTTGGCTGAAGAGACTCAGACGAAAACTGGCGGTTCCGCGCAGAGGACGCCCCTGGTGCCGATCATATTGATTGTGAGCCTCTTCTTCCTGTGGGGGATGGCGAACAATCTCAACGATCCTCTAATCAAGCACTTCAAGAAGCTGTTTACGCTCAGCGATTTTGGATCCGGTCTCGTCCAATCCGCTTTCTACTTGGGCTACTTCCTCTTCGCGATTCCCGCGGCGCTGTTCATGCAGCGCTTCAGCTACAAGGCGGCGGTGATCTTCGGCCTTGTCCTCTACGGGTTGGGCGCATTGCTGTTCTATCCCGCCGGCGAGATGCAAAGCTATGGCTTCTTCCTGGCTGCGCTGTTTGTGATCGCTGCCGGCCTTTCCTTCCTGGAAACGTCTGCCAATCCTATGGTGGCAACGTTGGGAGCGTCTGAAGATTCCGAACGACGGCTCAACTTTGCTCAATCCTTCAATCCGCTCGGATCGATCATCGGTGCGCAGATCGGCGGAATCTTCATCCTGTCGGGCGTCGAATACACCCCGAAGCAACTGGCGACGATGGCTCCCGGAGCCATTGCCGCCTGGCATGCGCGCGAGGCCGCTGCGGCGGAAACCCCGTACATCCTAATCGGGATTGGAGTGCTCATCTGGGCGGCGCTGATCGCTATTACGCGGTTCCCGTCTTCTGCTTCGGGGCACGCGGACGGGGTCGGAGACTTCAGCCGCTTCGGTGAGCTGTTCCGGCGCGGCCGGTACATGGCCGGCGTATTCGCGCAATTCTGTTACGTCGGGGCGCAGGTTGGCATCTGGAGCTACACAATCCGGTACGTGCAGGCGGAGATTCCCGGAACACCGGAGAAGACGGCAACCAATCTTCTGACGCTCGGCCTGTTCCTTTTCATGGTTGGGAGATTTGTCGGAACGGCTTTGATGGGCAAATTCAATCCTTTGCGGTTGCTGGCCGTATACGCGATCGTGAACATCGCCTTGTGTGCAGTGGGCGTAGCCGCAGGCGGAGTCGTTGGAACCGTCGCGCTGCTCGCGGCCAGCTTCTTCATGTCGATCATGTTTCCGACGATCTTCGCTGCCTCGATCCGTGGCCTCGGCGACCTTACCAAGCTCGGTTCATCCCTGATTGTCATGGCTATCATTGGCGGCGCGGTGTTCACCAATTTAATGGGCCTGGTTTCGGACAATACTGGGCACATCCGCTTCGCAATGATCGTGCCGCTCGCCTGCTTTGTGGTGATCGCTGCGTTTGCGGCGCGGTCTCGACAGGCACCGCAAACCGAAAGCCGCTCCGCAGCACTCTAGTGATCGATTCCCACGCGCATCTGTGGAGGCTGGGGAAGAACGCATGCACCTGGCCGACGCCGGATTTGACGTCGATTTATCGCGACTTCGTGCTGGACGATTTGCACAGGGTTGCCGAGTCAGCAGGGATCGACGGCGTCGTTCTCGTCCAAAGCCAAAATAGCCTTGCCGATACAAAGTGGCTCCTGACGCTGGCTCAGGATCCTCTGATTGCGGGAATTGTCGGCTGGATCGATTTCACCGCTCCGGACGCCCTGGAAAGCCTGCAGGTGCTAGCGTCGAATCGCGCAATTCGGGGGCTGAGGCCGATGGTCCAGGACCTGGAAAGCGATTGGTACGATGCGCGGGAGCTCGACCGCGGATTTGCGACGATGGTTCAACTCGGCCTGGTGCTGGACGGCCTAGTCCGGCCGAAACACCTGCCTTCCCTTCACCGGCTCGCCGAGCGGCACCCTCAACTTCAGATTGTGATCGACCACGGAGCAAAGCCGGATTTTGCTAATCTCCGCGGGTGGCAGCAGCAGATCGCCGCGATCGCACGATTGCCGAACGTCGCCTGCAAGCTCTCCGGGCTGCTGACGGAGCTGCCGTCCGGAGCTCCGCCGGAGGCAATCAATCCAGCATTCGAAGTTTTGTGGAATTGCTTCGGACCGGAGCGGCTTATCTGGGGAAGCGACTGGCCGGTGATAACTCTGGCGCGAAGCTATGAGGACTGGTTGTCTCAGGCAAAGCGGCTTGTACCAGCCGAACATCACAGCGCCGTGTTCGATGCCAACGCTCGGCGTGTGTACCGGATCGGCAGCTAGCGGCGCCGAGCTGCCCGGGCGATCGTCACAAGTTCCTCGCCGATTGCCTCGACATCCGGCGGTGAATCCGCTCGCATCAACTGTCTTTCAAGCGATCCGAGTCGCTCCGATACTCGGGCCAAAGCAGACGAATCCCATTGCGTGAGCAGCTTCGTCACCAATTCCTTTTCCTTGAAGAACACAGACTTACCCGCTGACGCCACGATGTCAGCAGGTCGTCGTCCCTCATCGACCTTCGCCCTCAGAGGGGCGAGCATCTGTAGCCGCCGCTGGAGCGCTCTCAGCAATGAAATCGGCTCCAGCCCGGATGCGCGGGCGAGCTCGTCCGCGACGCTCCCCGTCTCTCCAGAAAGCGCAAGGTCACCTAGGTGAGTCCATTCGCCTTCGCTTCCGGCACCGACAGCTTCCAGTGCTTCGGAATCGAGCACAGCCGGAGCATCCCGCGACGCGCCGAGGTAAAGCGCGAATTTCGTCAGCTCCTGGGTTATGACGCCCCGCTCGCCATTTGCCGCGCCAGCGATCTCAGCGGCCACGCCCGGAGCAAGCCGAAGGCCCTCCTGTGCCCCGAGGTCCTCGACCAGCCGTTCGGTATCGCGCTCGCTGAGCTCGTAAGACTGATGCGCAAGCCCCAGCGGGTGACTTTCGGCCAGCTGAAGCAGCTTCGATGTCTTCTTGAGAGCGCCCGCGACCGCGATTGCCGCGCTTTCCGCGGCGCTGGCCTGCAGCAGTGCCTCGACGGCCTCCGCGATCTCCTCGCCAGCGGGCTCCAGCCACAGGACCCGTTTGCCGCCGAATAGCCCGATTGCTCCGGCTTCATCGGCAAGTGCCGCAGGATCGTTCTTCAAGGAAGCCGCCGACATTTCGGCTTTTTCGGCTACTAAACCTTTTAGCAGCCGCTCCGCATGGGCTCGCGATTGTGCAGGGTCGTAACCGTGGAAGAGATAGAAGCGGACGTCAGGATCAGGGCTGTCGAGAGATCGAGCGAGAGTTCGCGGATTCGATTTCACTGCCGCCCGGCCGTGTGCGTTGCGTAGACTCCAAGCCGGGAGACAATGTCGTCCGCCACAAGGTCAGCGAGCCGCTCCTGCGCGGTCTGTTCGGCAGCGACGGTTGCATATTCGGAGCTGACCACGTCGATGCCCTCATCTGAGCCCGCGGTGGCGTCGAGAACCACCTGCCCCGAACCAAGGTTCACTAGCTGGTAACGGGCACGGAGCGTCTCCCGCTCGCGGGTGGTCGCTCTATCGCCTCGAATTCCAAGACCGATGATATTCTCGTCCAGCTTCACGTCGAGTCTGTACGCAGGGGTGGAATCGCCCATCTCGCCGAGCCGCTGCTTCAACTTGTTGTACACCAGCCAACCCGCTCGGCCCGGGATCGGCGCTACCTGGACCTGCCGGAGCAGCCCTGCAACCGATCCGCTATCGCCGCTCGCGTAGAGGGGATGAAGCCCGCAGCCAGGCAGCAGCAGGACGGCAAGACTAAGCGTCAGAACGCGCTTCATGCGACGATATTGACCAACCGGTCGGGCACCACAATGACTTTGCGGGGAGGCGCACCTGCCAACTGCCGCTGCACCTTCTCTGACGAGAGCGCCAAGGCTTCCGCGGCGGCGCGATCGAGCCCGCGTGAGACCGAAATCGTATCGCGCAACTTGCCGTTGACCTGAACCGCCAGGGTGACCTGGTTTTCGATCAGAAGTGCTGGATCGTATTTGGGCCAGTCGGCATTGGCCACCAGTCCTTCCTGCCCAAGCGCCGCCCAAGCCTCTTCCGCAAGATGCGGGGCCATCGGCGCAATCAGCCGAACTAGAGTTATTGTGGCCTCAGCACGATCGCGGGACGGCGGCGATTTCTCGATGGCGCTTGCAAGCTCATATAGCTGAGCCACCGCCTTGTTGAACTGCAAGCCATCGATCGCCTCACCCACTGCCGCAATTGCCTTGTGGAGCTTGCGACGGAGCGCCTCATCTTCGCCTTCGCCTTCGCCTTCGCCGTCGGCCGGAGCCGATGCTAGGCGCCACACCCTCTGAACGAACCTAGCCGCGCCCTCGATCCCTGCTTCTGACCATTCGAGGTCGCGGTCCGGCGGGCTGTCGGACAACATGAACCAGCGCACCGCGTCGGCGCCATATTTGGCGATGATCGGCTCCGGATCGACGGTGTTGCGCTTTGACTTGGACATCTTTTCGACGCGGCCACGCTCGACCGGAGCGCCCGCTGCATCGATCAACTGGCCCTGGTCGTCCTTCCGCACCTCTTCAGGCGTCATCCACCGCCCGTCAATTGCGCGGTAGGTCTCGTGAGTCACCATCCCTTGGGTGAACAACCCCTTGAACGGCTCGGTGATGCCGATGCGCCCAATCCGGTTCAGCGCGCGTGTCCAGAACCGGGCATAGAGAAGGTGGAGGATCGCATGCTCGACGCCGCCGATATATTGATCCACGGAAAGCCATTCCTCAGCGACGCCGCGGTCAAATGCCTTGTCGATCGGCTGGCTGGCGAAGCGGATGAAATACCAGCTCGAATCGACAAAGGTATCGAATGTGTCGGTCTCGCGCTCGGCCGCCCCGCCGCATTTCGGGCAGTCCGCGTGCTTCCATGATTCGTTGCGACCAAGCGGATTGCCGGGGACATCGAAGCTGACATTCTCCGGAAGCAACACGGGAAGCTGATCGCGCGGTACGGGCACGGGTCCGCACCGTTCGCAGCGGATCATCGGAATTGGCGTCCCCCAGTAGCGCTGGCGCGAAACGCCCCAATCGCGGAGACGGTATGCCGTCTCGCGTTCGCCCCAGCCCTGCTCTTCGGCACGGCGGATGACCGCGTCTTTGGCCTCTTCCACCGAAAGACCATCGAGAAAGCCCGAATTGACAATCACGCCTTCGCCGGATTCCGCTTCGTCCCCGATCGGCGTGTCCTTGTCCTGGTCGGGACGGGCGACTACACGGCGGATCGGCAGGTCGTATTTGCTGGCAAACTCGAAGTCGCGCTGGTCATGCGCTGGAACGCCGAAGACCGCGCCGGTGCCATATTCCATCAACACGAAATTGGCGATCCACACCTGCAGCTTCCAATTGGGGTCGAGCGGGTGAACGGCCTCGACGCCGGTCAGGAAGCCGCGCTTCTCCTGGGTTTCAATTTCCGCCGCGCTGGTGCCGCCCGCCTTGCAGTCGGCGATGAACGCTGCAGCGTCAGGATTCTCTGCCGCCACGGCCTGCGCGAGCGGGTGGTCCGGAGCAACCGCGACGAAGCTCGCGCCGAAGATGGTGCCCGGACGCGTGGTGAAGACCTCGATTTCCGGAGCTGCGGCAAGACCCGACTTCACCCACGGATATTGGCACGCGGCGTCATCGCACGCCGTGTTGAAGCGGAACCTCAAACCGTCCGAACGGCCGATCCAGTTCTCCTGCATCAGCTTGACCTTCTCGGGCCAGTTGTCGAGTTCCTTCAGGCCATCAAGAAGGTCTTCGGCGAAGTCGGTGATCTTCAGGAACCACTGGGCGAGCTTGCGGCGCTCAACCGGCGCGCCGGAACGCCAGCCCTTGCCGTCGATAACCTGCTCATTGGCAAGCACCGTCCGGTCGACCGGATCCCAGTTGACCTCGCTTTCCTTACGGTAGACCAGCCCCCCCTCATAAAGATCGAGAAACAGCGCCTGTTCGTGCCCGTAATATTCCGGGTCACAGGTTGCGATCTCCCGGCTCCAGTCGAGCGCAAAGCCGAGCCTCTTCAGCTGGTCCCGCATCGCCGCGATGTTTGAGCGGGTCCACCCGTCGGGGTGCACTCCACGTTCCATCGCTGCATTCTCGGCCGGCATGCCAAACGCATCCCAGCCCATCGGGTGCAGCACCTCGAAGCCTTGCATCCTGCGATAGCGCGCGAGCACATCGCCCATAGTGTAGTTGCGCACGTGCCCCATGTGGATACGCCCCGAGGGATAGGGGAACATCTCCAGCACATAAGTTTTGGGCTTGCCGCTGCTGTCATCGGCGACAAAGCAGTGTTCATCATCCCAGCGCCGTTGCCAGCGGACATCCGCAACGGCCGGATCGAAACGGCCGGTCACCTTCCCGAGCCTTTATCGGCTTCGAACAGTGCCGCGCCGGATTTCGCGAGCGCGGGTGAGAATGATGTCCTCCAGCTTCTCGACCGTGGCAGCGGAGACCGGAGCTTCCACCCATGTGCCGTTCTGGAGCACTTCGCGCGAAGCCGCGACCCGGATTGCGTCGGCGCGCAGATCCTGGTCGAGGATCGTCACGGTCAGCTTCGCCCGCTCACCCGGCGCCTTGGGATTGGTGTACCAGTCGGTGATGATCACCCCGGTGTTTGCATCCGCCTGAAGCAGCGGCGCGAACGAAACGGTATCGAGTGCCGCCCGCCACAAATAGGCGTTAACCCCGATGGTGGTGAGGCGAGCCGGGGCCAGTTGAGTCGGCACTTCCCTGTTCCTGGCGCAGCCCGACAGCCCGACGGCAGCGAACAACAGTGCGGCGGCGGTGATCTTCAGACGGCCCATCGAAAGTCCTCAATTGTTATGGCGCGCGTTATAGATGCTGCCGATGTAGCCGCAAGCGTCCCGCTGTCGCCGGTTCGATGAGCTTCAAATCGGGCCGTGCGCCTTGCTGCAGGATTAACTTGTTGTTGAAGTGCAACAGCCGGAGCTTGAATCGAATCCGGTCATGGAACCTTCAGTCTCTTCCGCCTATATCGACTCGGGACAGGGAGTTTGTTGTGAGCAGTTTCGGACGCTCAAAGGCAGCAATGGCGGCTGCCGCGCTCGGCGCGGCGGCTCTCCTGCTGACTCCAGCGTTTGCAGCTAGCGAATCAGGCTCGAAGAAGCGTCCCGCCGCTGTTGCACTGTCGTTCGATCCGGGGATGACCTTCACTCCGGCTGCCGCGGACCCTCGGCTGGCTGCTGCGTTCGCCAACGGTGCTCCTTCACTTTCGGATTTCAAGTTCACCCCGGCGGCCGCCAAGGGCCGGCCTTCGCAGGTGCGAGTCGCGATTCGTGCCCGGGCGACAACGCCGGAATCGATCGAGGCATCGAAAGCCGGATCAGCGTCGCCGGTTAGCGCGCTGGCTCCGGTTACCTACAACCTCGGCGTAGCAGTGGGCTGGCGGAGTTTCGCAGTTTCGGGCGATGTCGCGAAGGTCAGCCCGGCCAATTCGCCCGTCGATGGCCGCGAGAGCGCCGTGGTGGGAGTGAGCTATTCGCTGCCGCGGTTTACCGGCCGGCTCGCAGTTTCGGCGGACCGGTCCGACCAGCGCGCAGCTCCGCCGCTTCGCCAACCTGACAATTACGCGCTGGACGTTGGCGGCTCCTATTCGCTGACCGGCCACCTCGCCGTTACCGGCGGCGTTCGCTACAAAGTCGAGCGAGAGCGGATTTCGACACTGAATGACCAGCGAGTCGACAGCCAGGCTGTGTATGTGGGAACGGCGTTTAAGTTCTGATCCATGCGTCGATCCCTGCCCAGCCGATAAAGCCCAGCTTCCGTATTGACCTGAATCTCCCGCGATTCATGCCGCCGAGTGCAATTGCGCGGCGTCTCGCCAGCCGCGCAAGGGCGGCAGCCCGCATCCGTGGCAGTGCCTTCCATTCGGGGTGACTGCGGGTGTGGAACATTGGCGAAAGCAGGATCAGCCGTGTTCTGGAGATCATAGCGCGCCGCAACTCCTTGACGTTGTGAACTCGCGCGGCATTTCGCCCCGCTTCATCGACGATCGTCAGTCGTCGCATCCCCCCAAATCTCGTTAGCAGACGCATCAGCTTTCGCCGCTCACGCCCGCCAAGCTCATGATGAAGGACTAGAATACCGGTGTGGCGAGGCAGTTTGCTGACGGTCTGCCATATATCCTTGTCTGGCCGTCCATCGAGGATCAGCCATTCACTCGGAATGTCGCTCTGGCGGTGATTCATCGCTGTTCCTATAGCGTCGCGATGACCGCCGCCCAGCGCCTGCAGACCATCCGCGAGAACATCGCCCGCGCGGCGAAGCTCGCAGGCCGCGACTCAGCTGACGTGACGTTGGTCGCAGTCAGCAAGACCCGCTCCTCGGCGGAAGTCGAGGCTCTGATCGAAGCCGGGCAACGAGATTTTGGGGAGAGCCGGGTGCAGGAAGCACTCGAGAAGTGGCCCGCACTCCTCGCCAATCATCCGCACCTCCGGCTCCACTGCATTGGGCGGCTGCAATCGAACAAGGCGGCCGAGGCGGTGCGGTTGTTCGACACGATCCACTCGCTCGATCGCAAGTCGCTGCTCGATGCTCTGGTCAAGGAAGGCGAGAAGGCGGACCGGTTCCCTTCGGCCTATGTGCAGGTCAACATCGGTGAGGAGCCGCAAAAGGGCGGTTGCGCCATCGAGCAGGTTGGCGAGTTGCTAGATGCAGTGCGCTCATCACCCTTTCCTCTCGCAGGCTTGATGGCGGTCCCCCCAATGGGGCTGGAGCCATCGCCGTTCTTCGCGCTACTTGCAAAGCTGGCGCGAAGTCATGGCGTCACGGGCCTCAGCACGGGAATGTCGGCCGACTACGAAGCGGCAGTGAAGCTAGGCGCGACTGCCGTCCGCGTCGGAACCGCGCTGTTCGAAGACTGATGCTCTCTCCAAACGCGATCATCTTTGATTTCGATGGCGTGCTTCTCGAAAGCGAGTTCGAGAGCAACCGGCACCTCGCGCATCTTCTCACGGAGCTTGGACACCCGACTGAGCCAGAGGAGGCGCTAGCCAACTTCTCCGGCCTCGCAGGCAAGGACTTCATTGCCGCCATCGAGACCCGGATCGGCCAATCGCTCCCGCCCGAGTTTCGTGAAAGGCGCAAAGACGAAGCCCAGCGAGCGTTAAACGACGGCATCGCGGCGGTGGACGGAGCGATAGAGTTCGTGCTGTCGCTTCCTGGGAGCCTCCCAAGAGCGGTCGCTTCGTCCAGCTCCACCAACTGGATCCGCACTCATCTTGAAAACCTCGGCCTGGCAGCAGCGTTCGGTGACCATCTCTACAGCGGCGCCGAGCATGTCGAGCGGGGCAAGCCTGCGCCGGACCTGTATCTCCTCGCCGCGCGACAACTCGCGGTGCCTATCGAACAATGTGTTATCCTTGAGGATTCCGAAGTGGGTGCCGCCGGAGCGCTCGCATCGGGCGCCAGGGTGATCGGTCTCGCTGCCGGCCGGCATTGCCTGGACGACCATGGCGATCGACTTCGGGCGCTCGGGGTCAAACATGTCGCTTATAGCTTCGAGGAGGTGAAGAGGCTGCTCAACCTATAAAAGATGGCCGCTCTTGGTCCGTTTAGTCGCGAGATAGTCAATATTGTGCGGATTGGGCGGCATCATGTGCCCGACCCGCTCGACCGCCCGGATCCCGGCCTTTTCCAGGCCCTCCACCTTGGAAGGATTGTTCGTCAGCAGCCGGACTTCGGTGGCCCCCAAGGCGCGAAGCATCCCCGCGGCATGCGTATAATCGCGCTCATCATCGTTGAAGCCGAGCCGTAGATTGGCGTCGACCGTATCGAGTCCCCGGTCCTGAAGTGCATAGGCCCGAAGCTTGTTCGCCAATCCGATCCCTCGGCCTTCCTGCCGAAGATAGAGAAGGATCCCGCCGCCGCTCTCCGCGATGAGCCGCAGAGCCTGCTTCAGCTGCGGCCCGCAATCACAGCGAAGCGAGCCGAACACGTCACCGGTCAAGCATTCGCTATGCAAACGGACGAGAGGCGGCTCGCCGCCAAAAGCGCCGACCACAAGTGCGACATGTTCCTGCCCGTCATCGCCTGCACGGAAGGCGATAATCTGTGTTGAGGCCAGTCCGTCCAGCGGAAGCTTGGCCCGCGAGACAAGTACGACGTGCGGGATAGCGGCTTCGATCTCGTCAACGCCAACGTTCACCGCCGGCACGGGCCGGTCCGGAAGCACCCACAATGCTGGCAGTAGGCCGGCGCGGCGAGCAAGAGTCAGGGCAGCGTGCGACTCCTGCTCGGATGCCAGAGGAAGCGGGTGCAGAGGTCCGACGGGCGAGCGTTCAAAGTCGCGGCCCGGGTCGACCAGCTCCCTCGCCGCCTGCGCATCCAGCCACGCAGATCGCTCGATCAGGACCGGACGCGACGGGTCGGCCGCCTCTCGGATATTGGCGAGGTTCAGAGCTGCGGCCCTCTGGCCACTCAGCAGCAGCTTGGCCGTTTCTCCGGAGTCCAGGAGCTGTAGCAGCTCCGCTGTAGCCGTTTCGACGGACAGCACCGAAATCGCTTCCGGTCCTCTGACTCGGACCGGCCGCCCGGTCTTCAGCGCGGCAATCGCGCGCTCGACGCTCAAAGCTCGATCTCGCAGATCAGCGGCACATGATCGGATGGCCGTTCCCAATTGCGGCAGGACTCCAGGACACGATGTGCGGTGACCCGGGCAGAAACCGCGGGTGAGCACCACATGTGGTCGAGCCTGCGGCCTCGATCGTTCTTGGTCCAGTCCGGCGAACGGTAGCTCCACCAGGTGAAGCATCTTTCGGGAGCAGGAATGAACCGCCGGCCAATATCGACCCAGTCGTGAGCCAACTGAAGCCTCGTCAGCGCCTCCACCTCGATCGGCGTGTGACTGACCACAGTCAGCAGTGCCTTATGGCTCCAGACGTCACATTCGAGCGGCGCGACATTGAAGTCGCCCACTATGACGGTCGGCTCGCGTAACCCCTCCGACCAACGGGTCATCCGGCCGATGAAGTCCAGCTTCTGTCCGAATTTCGGGTTGACGGCCCGGTCCGGCGTATCGCCACCCGCTGGCACATAGACATTTTCCAGCCGGACCCCGTTCGGAAGGCGAACGCCTATGTGCCGCGCCTCGCCGTTATCCTGCCAATCGTGGCTCTCTGTATCCCGCACCAACACACGGCTCACGATTGCGACGCCGTGGTGCATCTTCTGGCCTTTGAGCTGCTGATGAATATAGCCGTGCCGACGGAAAAATTCCGCCGGGAAAACCTCGTCAGCCGCTTTGGTCTCCTGCAAGCACAGAATATCCGGCATTTCCTCTTTGAGCAGCCGTTCGACGATTGGCAGCCGGGCGCGCACCGAGTTGATGTTCCAGGATGCGATTTTCAGAGTGTTCACGGCCGCTGATGTAGCCACGCTTGCTGCTGTTTGCGAGCGGTCAGGAGCAGGGGGGGGATCGGCCTCGAAAAGCAAAGGCCCCCGCTCCGGGGGCATGGAGCGAGGGCCGACCAAGCGTTCGTCACGCGAGGTGATTACCGCGAGTCCCGGGTAACAGGGGGAAACCCCAGCGCCGCGGCCAATCGTAAATTCTTTATCGAATTATAGCTGACGCGTCGATGAACAAGTTTCGATGTGCTACCATTTTTTACCGGCCGCGCTTTTTGGGTTCGGCATAGGTAAAGGCGCCATCCGAAACCGGTACATTGTACTTTTGATCCGACAGCCTCACCGTCGTGCGCTTGTGCTGCGCATCGATCGCAGTCCAGCCGTAGAGCATCAGCCCGCCCGGAGCGGCCGAATCGCGAATGAAGGCGAGCACGAGTGATCCGATGTAGGGGTGTCGCGGATCCTTGGCCTGGATCACCAGCACGTTGGGATTGCTGCTCGGCTGAACCTTCGCGGCGTGGCTGACGTCGGGGTGGTCCTGAAGGAGAATGCCAAGAGGCGTGCGATCAAGCTCCCAGCTGTTCTTCTGGCCCACGTCATAATCGATGAAGGTGAGCTTCTGCCCGTCCGCGACCAGCAGCATATTGGCGCCAGCGCCGTACTCGAAACGGATGCGACCCGGTTTCTTCAGCTTCAGCGTTCCGCTTAGCGTCTGCCCCTTGGCATCCGTCTGCGTGAAGTTGGCCGTCATGCTTTGCACGGCATTGAGATGGGCCTGGAACTCGGCGAGGCCAGGAGACAGTTTCGCCTGGGCGACAGCGGGGGCGGCGATCACTGCTACCGGCACCAGCGCGCGCGCGAACTTCATTGCAAAGGTCATTCAAGGCTCCTCGGAGTTTTGCGCCGGAAATTGGCGCTTTTCCGTTGAATGCGCACTGAACCTGCCGGTTCCCCGGCGTTCAGGTGTTGTTAGAGGGGTTGTCCGTCGCGGTCGATCAACACTTCACGACGGCCGACATGATCGGGCATTCCGACCAAGCCATCCTTCTCCATCCGCTCAACCAGCCGGGCAGCGCTGTTATAACCAACCCTGAGCTGACGCTGGATGTAGGAGACAGAGGCCTTCTGGCTTTCCGCCACGATCTGGATCGCCTTGCGGTAAAGCTGGGTCTCGGGATCGTCGGCTCCCGTCGGCTCCCCGTCGAACAGATACCCGCCGTCCTCCGGTTCCTCGGTAACTGCCTGGACATAGTCCGGGACGCCCTGCTTTCGCCAATGTTCGGCGACGGCACGGACTTCCTCGTCAGAGACGAACGGGCCGTGGACGCGCAGAATCTGTTTTCCGCCCGGCATGTACAGCATGTCCCCTTTGCCGAGCAGCTGCTCCGCACCCTGTTCCCCGAGGATAGTTCGGCTGTCGATCTTGCTAGTGACCTGGAAGCTGATGCGAGTCGGAAGGTTAGCCTTGATGACGCCGGTGATGACGTCGACCGAGGGCCGCTGAGTCGCCATGATCAGATGGATCCCGGCTGCACGGGCCTTCTGTGCCAAACGCTGGATGAGGAATTCCACCTCCTTGCCCGCGGTCATCATCAGATCGGCGAGCTCGTCGACGACCACGACGATCTGCGGCAACGGTTCGTACTCCAGCTGTTCGAACTCGTAGATCGGCTGGCCCGTATCGGCGTTGTAACCGGTCTGTACCCGGCGCCCCAGCTGCGCCCCTTTTGCTTTCGACTCTCGGACCTTGGAATTGAAGCTCGAGAGCGATCGAACGCCGAGGTTCGCCATCATTCGATAGCGCTCCTCCATTTGTTCAACCGTCCACTTGAGCGCCCTGATTGCCTTCCCGGGCTCAGTTACAACCGGCGCCAACAGGTGTGGAATTCCCTCGTAGGTGCTCAGCTCGAGCATCTTTGGATCGATCATGATCAGCCGGCACTGCTCGGGATTTAGCCGATAGAGCAGCGAGAGGATCATGCAGTTTAGGCCGACGGATTTGCCGGAACCGGTGGTGCCTGCAACCAGCAGGTGCGGCATCGGTGCAAGATCGGCGATCACCGGATCGCCCGCGATGTTCTTTCCGAGGATTAGCGGCAGCGCCATGCTCTCATCGGCGAAGGGGCTGCTTGCGATCAATTCCGAAAGTACGACACCGTCTCTCCGGGCGTTCGGAAGCTCGATCCCGATCACGCTTCGGCCGGGGATGATGGCCACGCGTGCGGATATGGCCTGCATGTTCCGCGCAATGTCGTCGGCGAGCGCGATCACCCGGCTGGCCTTGATTCCGCTCGCCGGCTCGAGTTCGTACATCGTGACGACTGGGCCGGGGCGGACCTCGACGATATCGCCGCGCACGTTGAAGTCCTCGAGCACCGCTTCGAGCAATTTCGCATTCTTTTCGAGAGCTGCGCGATCGATTTGCTCTCGGCCCTTCTTTGGTGCGGCGGCAAGAAGTCCAACGTCGGGCAAGATGTAATCGCCGAGAGCCAGACTAGGCTGCGCCCCCGTCTTGCCGGCTTTCATCGTCGTTCTTGCCGTCGAGGCCGGCGAACGCTCAGCAACCGACACACTGGGTTTGGATTTCGGAGGAGCAGCGATCGCCGGCTTATCCGCCTCGTCCGCCTTACGTTTCAACTTCACTGAGCGGGGCTGCGGACTCCGACTGAAGATGCGACCCAGCCATCCTCTTTCTCCGTCGGTCAAGCCGAGAGCGAAGTAGGCCATCGCCACTCCGCCCGCCGCAAATAGCATCATCAGCGCGATGCGGCTCGGTTGCACGAAGCGGTGGTCGGGGATGAGGCCTACCAGAGCATTTAGGCCGTTGGCGACAGCCAGGCCAACGACTCCACCCCAGCCGCTCGGGAGGCCAGAGACCGCGGATCCGCTGGTGAGGCCAAGCGCGATTCCGAACAGGATTGCGGCGACGCCGGCCAGGAACATGGCGCGGCCGATTCTGCCCGCGGGTTGCGCGCGTGTCATCCTCAAACCGGCGAGGAGAACGACCGGAACGAAAAGAACCGACCCGAGTCCGAAAAGGAGAAGCAGAAGATCGCTGAAATAAGCTCCCGCCCATCCCAGCCAATTGACTGGTGGACCCGCTGCCGCCGTGGTGAACGAGGGATCGGTGCTGCTATGACTGGCGAGCGCAACCGCGCCGGCCCCAGCCAAAGCTGTCAGCAACACGCCCCCGCCCCGAAGCAGCAATCGCCGCATCGAATCGCGCAGCCGGTCGCGCCAGTCCGGCTCCAGTTCCTTTTGCCGCGCTGCTGCGGTCGCCATCAGCCCACCCTTGAAATCTCGTGTGTAGAATGCCTTGCGGGGGAGTCGCGGGTCAAACCCTTTCTTGACGTCGGACCTTTCGGCGCGCTCGGGTGAGGGTTGGGCGTGCGACTGGTTCGGTGTACGGGCGCAGCATGGATCGCGCGGACGTCATTATCCTGGGCGGCGGACTTATTGGCCTGGCGCTGGCCTCCGCGCTGGATTCGAGCGGGCTTTCTGCGATCGTTGTCGATCCCGCCGATCCAGAACAGCGGAAGAGCGGCGCTTTCGACGGCCGCACGTCGGCGGTGTCGTCGAGCTCCATGCGCATGCTCCAGACGATAGGAGTTGCCGACTACCTTCCGGAGCCTGGCTGCCCAATTCGCACCATTCAGGTTGCGGACGGCCTCGATCCGGGCGGACTGGCGTTCGAAACGGGGAATGCAGACGAGCCCCTCGGCTGGATGAATGAGAACCGCAATCTTAGGTCGGCGCTCCGCGCCCGTGCCGAGGCGGGGCGAAAGCTCTGGCTGCTGTGGAAATCGCGGGCGGTATCGGTCGAACGCGGCCAGTCCGGCGTGATGGTATCGCTCGAGGATGGCCGCAAACTGTCGGCGCCCCTGCTGGTCGCCGCCGAAGGCCGTAACTCGCCCACACGGGAGGCGGCTGGAATTCGGATCGCGCACTGGCGCTACGATCATACTGCAATCGTGTCCGTGCTGCAGCACGAGGGACCGCATGACAACGTGGCATACGAAATCTTCTATCCGGCTGGGCCGTTTGCACTCCTACCGATGATGGACGACGCGACCGGCCACCGCTCCGCAATCGTCTGGTCAATCCGGAGCGATGATGCGCCTGGCTTGCTGTCGCTGAGCGACAAGGATTTCGCCGCGGAAGCAAGGGCAGCGATGGGCGGCTTTCTCGGCGACATCTCCCTGGCCGCGCCTCGGTCCACCTACCCGCTCGGCTTCCACCACGCGGCACAGATCACCGCCGATCGCCTCGCTCTGGTGGGCGATTCGGCGCACGCGATGCATCCGATCGCGGGACAGGGCCTGAACGTCGGCTTTCGCGACGTTGCGGCGCTTGCGCAGGTCTTGGTTGAAGGCGCTCGCCTGGGACTCGATCTGGGTGATCGCCAGTTGCTCGACCGTTACAGGCGGTGGCGCTCGCTCGACACGCTGATGGTGGCGATGGCGACGGATGGGCTGACCCGAATCTACGGCGTTCCCGGTCAAGCAGCAGCGGCCGTTCGCCGCTTGGGCATGAGTGTCATCGACCGGATCGCACCGGTGAAGGAACGCCTGATGGCTGAAGCGCGGGGGACCAGCGGCGAGCTTCCGCTGCTGCTGCGGGGTTTGCCAATCTAGCGGACGTGGACTTCTTCGGCGCGTTCCTCGGCCTTGAGAGCTTTTTGTTTGCGGCGTTCCATCCTGAATGGACCGGACCACCCAGGCCTCGTCGACCAAAAGCCTTCGATAGCCTGTCCATCCTCGATGAGGTCGCCTTCGTAGGCAACGGCGTGCGACCGGACCACGCCATCGTAAACCTTGGTAAAGCGCACTCGGGTACCTTGGATGTCCCCCGCCAATGTCGAATAGAGTTGGATTCCGAGAGCTCGGGGCGAGTCGCCCATTTCCGTGATTATTCCGGCCAGCAACCCTTGGTGATCACGAAGTTCTGCGTCGAATTGCGTTGCGGACAGCTGCTTCGGGTAGCTGTACGCGCCCCTCCAGAGGCCGGTGAGGTTCGTCACTGAAGCGTAGGCTGAAGTTCCGCACCGCCGCGGCTGATCCTGAGAAATTGCATTAATTGGACGAGGAGGTCCGCTCGCACCGTCAGCGTCTCCGATTCCAGAAGCGCCTGCTTCGCCGAGACATCAAACGGCGCCACCTGGGCGATTGCATTGACAAGCATCTCGTCGTCGAGCCTGCTGACCGCTGCCCAGTCAACGGACAACCCGAGTGCCTCTCCCAGCCTTCGCGCCTCGCGCTCGACCTCGGCCCGCTGCAGCATCACCAGCGGCGGCGGCTCGCGGTCATCAAACGAGCCCGCGTCGACATCTGCATTGCGGTACGGAGTGCCTAGATCGAGTTCGTGAAGGAGTCTGAAGCGATTCGACCCATTGAGCACGATATTGAGTCTTCCGTCCTCGAGCTCCTCAAGACCGACCATCTCGCCGACACAGCCTACGGGAAAGAGCGGGGGCTCACCGCCGTCGGAAGTTTCGACGGATTGCGGCTGGATAATTCCGATATGGCCCCCGGATTCCGAAGCGGCGCGGACCATCTCGCGGTAGCGCGGCTCGAAAATGTGCAACGGCAGCTGCGAGCGCGGAAAGAGTATCGCCCCGGCCAGCGGGAAAAGCGGCACGCGCAGCGGTAAGCTGCCGCTCATCCGAAGAGGAGCGCCGAGAGCCGGCGGCGCTGCGCTCGCGCCCACGGATCTTCCAAGCCTTCCGCCTCGAGGATCTGCAGAAATCGTTTGCGCGCGGCGCCCTCGTTCCAGTCCCGATCTCGTTCGATGATCGCGAGGAGTTCGTCAACCGCCCGATCGCGGTCTCCGCCGGCCATCTTTGCCGCCGCCATCTCGAACCGCGCGGCGTAATCGGAGGGATCGGCAGCGATTCGGTTTTCCAGCGCAGCGGTGTCACCGGTGTCGCTTCCGGACAGTTCGAGCGCTGCTCGCGCCCGCGCGACAAGCGGTTGGCCGGCTAGGTCGGCGGGTACTCCAGCAAGAATGCTCTCCGCTTCCGCCCTCTCCCCATTGGCGATGAGTGCTCTGATCAACCCTCCGACCACAGCCGGATCTTCCGGCGCCATTTCGTAGACTTGGCGGAAGATGTTTACCGCCCGCGCCGAGTCCCTGCCGTTGAGGACGTCTTCAGCCATTGCGATCAGCGGGCCAACTTCGGGTTGCGGTGCTTCGCCCTCTGCGGAAATCCCCAACTTGTCGATCAGCTGGTCGAGAATCTTCTTGAGCTGCCCTTGCGTCCGGTAGTTGGTGAGGTCGGCGATCGGTTGCCCTTGGTAGAAGGCGTAGACCGTTGGTATCGACTGCACGCGAAACTGGGCGGCGATCACCTTGTCCTGATCTACGTCGAGCTTGACGAGCTTGACGCCTTTGGCGGCATAATCTTCGGCGATCTTCGCAAGGATGGGCCACAGCTGCTTGCATGGGCCGCACCATTCCGCCCAGAAATCGAGCAAGACGAGGCTTTTCATCGAGGGTTCGATGACGTCGCGTTCGAGCTTCTCGACCGCTTCGCGTTCCGTTTCGGTCAGTCCGAGTGTTGCCACGATTTACCTTTTCGCCAATTCGGCGCCCCATATGGGCCGCACAAACTAACGCCACAAGCGGCTCTTCGGGTGCTTGTGGGGCGCTCTCGCCCATGCTAGGCGCGCCGCCACCTCGCCGCGATGGCCGCGCTTCGGCGCCCAGGCGGCTCAGCTGTTGAGCGGGCGTAGCTCAGGGGTAGAGCACAACCTTGCCAAGGTTGGGGTCGAGGGTTCGAATCCCTTCGCCCGCTCCAGTTTCACGGCCTAGATGGGCTCGCCGGAGAGGCGCTGGCAAATCATGTCCAGCTGGTCCAGATTGGAATAATGGAGAGTGACGGTGCCACGCGCGCCATCGGGCGAGACCTTCACTTTCAGCCCGAGCAGATCCCCTAACTGGCGCTCCAGTGCTGCCGCGTCGGCATCAAGCCGCCGCTGCTCGCGAGTTGCGGCGGCTCTCGCGATCGGATGCATCGGCGCTGTCTTCGCTTTTTGCGCGAGGGCCTCGGTTTGTCTCACCGAAAGGCCCTTTCCCACGATATCCGGCAGCAAGGCTTCAGGATCGGGGACGCCCGCGATCGCGCGCGCATGGCCCATATCGATATCGCCTCGCATTAGCGCTACCTTGACGCCATCAGGTAAGTTAAGCAACCTCAACAGGTTGGCGACGTGACTCCGCGACTTGCTAACGAGTTTCGAAAGCCCATCCTGTGTGTGCCCGTGACGTTTGATGAGTTGGCGGTATCCTTCCGCCTCCTCAATAGGATTCAGATCGGCGCGTTGGACATTTTCGATCAACGCAATTTCAGCTGAGGCAGAATCATCCAAGTCGCGAACGATTGCAGGTATGGAGTGAAGTCCCGCTCGTTGGGCGGCGCGCCAGCGGCGCTCGCCAGCTACCAGCTGGTAGCCGCTCTCTGAGGGCCGCACCAAAATCGGCTGGAGCACGCCCCGTTCACCGATTGATTCGGCTAGCTCGGCGATCGCCCCTTCGTCGAAATGCATACGTGGCTGCCCGGAGTTCGGCCGGATCCGGCCTACCTCGATTTCACGAACGCCACTGGCCGAAGCCTGCGTGACGATCTCGTCCGGGGATTTCTGCCGCACCGCCTCATCCAATAGCGCCGCCAGCCCGCGCCCAAGCCCTGATGCAGCCCGTTTGTCGCTCATGCGGCCTCCGCAATCTGCGGCAGCCGCCCGATCAACTCACGGGCAAGCCGCACATAAGCTTCGGAGCCCGGACACTTCAGGTCATAGATCAACGCCGGCAGGCCATGGCTCGGCGCCTCCGATAGCCTGACGTTGCGCGGCACGACGGTTTCGAACACCGCCTTGCCCAAACAAGCACGGACGTCATCCGCTACCTGCTGCGACAGGCGATTGCGCTTGTCGAACATCGTCAGCGCGACCCCGAGAATCGATAACGGCGGATTGAAGGTTGCCCGGACCCGCTCCACGGTCTGCAAAAGTTGGCTAAGTCCTTCCAAAGCAAAGAATTCACACTGAAGCGGAACGAGCAACTGGTGAGCAGCCACCAGCCCGTTGACCGTCAGCAGTCCCAGGGACGGCGGGCAATCGATAAGGCAGATGTCCCACCGGGGAGACGGCGAAGACCTGAGCGCATTTTCGAGCCTGTGCGCGCGGTCAGCCAGGCTGACGAGTTCCACCTCGGCGCCCGAAAGATCCATGGTCGCAGGAATCAGATCGAGTCTCGGCACGCGCGAGGAGACCGCCGCCTCCTGCACGGAAGCCGCACCGATTAGCACGTCGTAGCTCGACCGTTCGCGGCGCGACGGGGGCACACCAAGACCCGTCGACGCATTGCCTTGGGGATCAAGGTCGACGAGCAGCACTTTCCAGCCGATCGCCGCGAGAGCCGTTGCAAGGTTGATCGCTGTGGTGGTCTTGCCGACTCCCCCCTTCTGGTTCGCGATCGCAATCCGGATCATCCTGCTCCCCTCCGCCTCACATCGCGCAGCACCAGGATTCCGGAATCCGGATCGGTACGGCTGGGCACGATCTCCCCATCACAATGCCAGTTCTGCCGAGCCGCGGCCAGTTCCGATTGGGCTTTGCGGCCCTTGGGCAGGACCCAGCGCGTATTTCTTGTGGACAGATGCGTGGACATTTCGAGGAGCTTACCAAGCGGAGCCACTGCTCTCGCGGTAATCATCCCGAATCGGCCTTCAATTTTTTCGGCCGTGGCGCACTTCACCGTCGCATTCTTCAGATGGAGCAGCTCCACCACGCGTCCGAGAAACCCGGCCCGCAGGCGGCGCGGCTCAACCAGTGTGATGGGTCCGGAAATCAGCGCTGCAATCACAACGCCAGGGAGGCCCGCTCCGGAGCCAATGTCCAGCCACGATGCGCCAGGGTGAGTCTCAAATCGCACCAGCTGAGCCGAATCGAGGATGTGCCGCTCCCACAATTGCTCGACGGTAGAGGCAGAGATCAGGTTATGCCGGGAGTTTTCCTCACGTAGAAGGTCGCAGTAGCGATCAAGCAGCTCGTGTGTTTCACGTGGAACATCTCGTCCGATTACGTCCGCAAGCCGAACACTCATGCGGCTGCACGGACTGCCGCGACGTGCAACGCGGACAGCGCGGCAGGGGTGATTCCGGGAAGGCGAGACGCTTGGTCCAGCGTTTCGGGCCGCGCTGTGGATAACCGCTCGACCATTTCGTTGGAGAGCCCAGCGACAGAGGCGTAGTCGAAACCGCCACCCAGCCAGATTCGAGTATCGCGCCGGACCGCTTCCCACTCCCGCTGCTGCCGGTCGACATACGGCGCGTAGAGCGCGTCGGCGCGGCCTTCATCCGTTTGTCCCCAATCCTGTCGCGAGCGCGCCTCGAGATGCGCTTCGATCTGCCACCGGCGACGTTCGGACACGCAGCTTGCAGCAATGGCCGCCTCACCCAGCCGGGTCGTCGCATTGTCGGCCCGAAGGGCCAATCGATATTCGGCGCGCGCGGTCATCATTCGGTACGGTTCCGTTACGCCCTGGAGCGTCAGATCGTCCGTCATCACCCCGATATAGGACGATCGTCGATCAAATCGCACTGCCTCCATTTCCAACGTATGAGCAGCAGCATTCAAGCCCGCGACGAGACCCTGCGCCGCGGCCTCTTCATACCCGGTGGTGCCGTTGATCTGACCGGCAAGGAACAGACCGGCGATCTCCTGCACCTGGAGAGTGGCGCCCAATCGACGCGGATCTACAAACTCATATTCCACGGCGTAGCCTGGACGCACGATCTCGGCCCGCTCAAGCCCGGGCACGGAGCGCACGAAAGCCCGCTGAACGTCTTCTGGAAGCGATGTCGAAATCCCATTGGGATAGACAAGCGCATCATCCAACCCTTCCGGCTCCAGGAAAATCTGGTGCCCGTCACGTCCGCCGAACCGCTTCACCTTGTCCTCAATCGAGGGGCAGTAACGCGGACCACGGCCTTCGATTGCCCCAGCAAACAGGGGCGACCGGTCCAAATTCGCCTCAATTATTTCGTGCGTATGATTGATCGTCCGCGTAATGGCGCAGGCAAGCTGCGGCCGCTGCACGCCATCATCTAGAGCAGACATTGTCCACGAATCGGTGTCACTCGGCTGCGGCTCGAGTCGAGACCAATCGATTGTGCGGCCATCCAGCCGGGGCGGAGTCCCGGTCTTCAGCCTCCCCTGCCCCAATCCAATTTCACGAACCTGCGCTCCAAGAGCCAGCGCTGCCGCATCACCGCAACGGCCACCTCCAATCACCTGCTCACCGACGAACATTCGGGCATCGAGGAACGTGCCTGTGGCAATAACCAACGCTCGGCACCCAATCTCTCCGACGTTCGTCTCCAGGCCCACCACGCGCCCACCACTCAGCATCATCCGAAGCGCCTCGCAGGCAATGATCTCCACCCCAGCTTCGCCCAACAACTCGACGACCGCCTCTCGATAGAGCCGTCGATCCGCCTGCACGCGAGGCCCCTGAACCGCAGGTCCCTTGCTTCGGTTGAGCATTCGGCGATGAATGGCGGCCCGATCTGCTGCTCGAGCCATCAATCCGTCAAACACGTCCAGCTCGCGGACCAGGTGACCTTTGCCGACGCCGCCGATGGATGGGTTGCAGGACATCTGCCCAATGTCTTCGGGCTTGAACGTGACCAGTCCCACTCGCGCGCCACAGCGCGCAGCTGCGGAAGCAGCTTCCGCTCCGGCGTGTCCGCCACCAATGACCAGAACGTCGTGCATCAGAAACGCCGGTAGCGGATCGCTGCGTATGTCGCCATGCAACTTAGCCTAGTAGGACGTTCCACGTGGAACATGGCTCTCTACTTGCCGAGGCAAAAGCGACCGAAAAGCGCGTCCAGGACATCTTCAACTCCGGCGCGTCCGGTCAGTCTGTCCAACGCCCGGCGCGCATTCCTCAAGGATTCGGCGACAATGACTGGATCAGTGACCAAGGATGCCTGCTGTAATGCGGCATGAATCTCTTCGATGTGCGCAGCCTGACGGCGATTGAACGCCAATGCTCCATCCGTCGGCAAAAGTGCCTGCACATGCGAGGTCAGCGCCTCCATTAGGCGCTCCAGGCCCTCTCCACTCTTTGAGGATACCCCAATGGAACCGACGGGTGCAATTCTGCGATCGGCCAGATCGCAGCGGGGGTGTGCCAGGATCGGCCTCGCATGACTTGGAGTGTCCCTTGGATCGCCCAACCAGACCAGCACATCCGCGAGTTCGATCAGGGAGCGCGCGCGATCGATCCCTAATTGCTCGACCAGCTCGGTTGACTGACGCAGGCCCGCCGTGTCGGTAAGTAGAATAGGCAATCCGGAAATGGAGAGCGGCACCTCAATGTGATCTCGCGTGGTGCCCGGAATATCTGTAACGATGGCCCGCTCAGACCCAGCCATCGCGTTGAGTAGACTCGATTTTCCAGCATTCGGTGGCCCAGCTATAACTACTCGCACGCCTGCTTTGAGCGGCTCCAATCGTGGCCTCGCCAGCCATTGCCGCAGCTCGGAAGCAAGTTCTGCGCACTCGGCTGAGAGCTCCGGGTCCGAGTCAACGGAATCGTCATCCACGTAATCGATGGCTGCTTCTGCGCGGGCCGACAGAGTCAGGAGTTGCTGCTGCCATTCTCCAATCTGCTTGGCCAGTCCGCCCTCCGCCATCAGCAGCGCTGCCCGTCGCTGGCTTTCCGTCTCTGCCTCGATCAGATCGGCCAGCCCCTCGGCCTCGGTCAGGTCGATCCGACCATTCTCGAATGCGCGCCTGGTGAATTCGCCAGGCTCAGCAAGCCGGAGGCCCTCGATCCCTGACAATGCAGTCATGACGGCATCAACAACCGCTCTTCCGCCATGGCATTGAAATTCAACGCAATCTTCGCCTGTCGAACTAGCAGGTGAATCGAATCGAAGCACTACCGCCTCGTCCAATAACTCGCCAGAAGCGGGATCTCTCAGCTGCCGAACCGCGGCAAATCGGGAACGAGGTAATGACCCTGCGAGCCGCTCTCCCGAAACGTGCGCGCGCGGTCCGCTGAGCCGGATAACCGAAATCGCCGCCGGTGGGCGGCCGCTGGAGAGCGCAAAGATGGTGTCGCGGTCCATCGCCGCCAGCTAACCGAATAACGGCGCGACGTCGTGCCAGCCTTCCCAAATCATCTTGCCCGCGACCCAGATGATCACCGCCAGGCCGACATAGGCGATCCAGTGATAGCGCTCGATATATTTGGCGATGATGTTGGCGGCCAAGCCCATCAACGCCACGGACAGGATAAGCCCGATCATGAGGATACCCGGATGCTCGCGCGCCGCCCCGGCTACCGCAAGCACGTTATCGAGACTCATGCTGACGTCGGCGACCGCTACACCCCAGGCCGCCGAGACAAGGGTTTTCGCTGGCCGAATACCGCTATGCTCGTCGCCCTGGACCTCGGCCGATCCCGCGCTTTCGCCCTCGTGACGCAGCTCGCGCCACATCTTCCACGCGACCCACAGCAAGAGCAGCCCGCCACCGAGAACAAGACCGTATTCCTTGAAGCGTTCGAGCCCGTACAGGATCGCCACTGCGAAGATGATCCGCAAGACCAAGGCGGCGCTGACGCCGATCGCGATGACCTTCTTGCGCTGCGCGGGCGGCAGGCCGGCCGCCAGTGCACCAACGATGATCGCATTGTCGCCGGCGAGCGCTACGTCGAGCAAGACAACAGTCGCAAAGGCAGTCAGCGCCGACGCAGAGCCGATATTGGCAAAATCGGTAAGTACATGATCCCACAACCACGACATCGACATGGCGTCGGATGCGGAATTCCCGATCATGCGAGCACGCTCGCTATTGGTTCATGGAGGCGAAGAAGTCCTCGTTCGACTTGGCGTCCTTCATCTTGTCGAGAAGGAACTGCATCGCGTCCACCGTGCCCATCTGCATCAGGATTCGCCGCAGCACCCACATCTTGCTGAGGGTGCCCTGCTCGACCAGCAGCTCTTCCTTGCGGGTGCCGGATTTGCCGACATCCAACGACGGGAAGATGCGCTTGTCGGCAACCTTGCGGTCGAGCACGATCTCGCTGTTGCCGGTGCCCTTGAACTCTTCGAAGATCACTTCGTCCATCTTCGAACCGGTATCGATCAGAGCGGTTGCAATGATGGAGAGTGAGCCACCCTCCTCGATGTTCCGCGCCGCTCCGAAGAATCGTTTCGGCCGCTGCAGAGCGTTGGCGTCGACACCGCCCGTCAGAACCTTGCCCGAACTCGGAACGACGGTGTTGTAGGCGCGGCCGAGACGAGTGATAGAATCGAGCAGGATCACGACATCCTTCTTGTGCTCGACTAGACGCTTCGCTTTTTCAATAACCATTTCAGCGACTTGCACGTGACGAGAGGCCGGCTCGTCAAAGGTCGAGCTGATCACTTCACCCTTCACCGATCGCTGCATGTCGGTGACTTCCTCGGGCCGCTCGTCGATCAGAAGAACGATGAGAATCACTTCCGGATTATTGTCGGTAATCGCCCGCGCGATGTTCTGAAGAAGTACGGTCTTGCCGGTGCGGGGCGGCGCGACGATCAAAGCGCGCTGGCCTTTGCCGAGCGGCGAAACGATGTCGATCACCCGCGCCGACTTGTCCTTGATGGTCGGGTCGAGCGTATCGAGCTTGAGCTTTTCGTCGGGATAGAGCGGCGTGAGGTTATCGAAATTAACCCGGTGCCGAACACTTTCCGGATCGTCGAAATTGATCAACGTCACTCTGGTCAGAGCGAAATAGCGTTCACCCTCCTTGGGAGCACGGATTTCGCCCTCGACAGTATCGCCGGTACGAAGCCCGAATCGCCGCACGATAGAGGGAGCGACATAGATGTCGTCGGGACCGGCGAGATAATTGGCCTCTGGCGAGCGAAGGAAGCCGAAGCCGTCGTTCAGCACCTCGATCGTGCCGCCGCCAACGATCTGGGCGCCGTCCTCGGCTTCAACCTTCAGGATCGAGAACATCAGATCCTGTTTGCGCATGGTCGACGCGCCCTCGACCCCCAGTTGCTCGGCCATGTTGACCAGCTCGGCGGGGGATTTCAGTTTCAAATCTTTCAAATGCATGGTGCGATCGCTTCTCGGGCGTTCAGTGTGGGCTATTCAAAGCTCGGCGGCAGGACACCGCGACTGTGATGGATGGAGCTGCAGCAGCGAAAGGAAGGAACTGGCCGTCGCAGCCGTTTGCGTGAGTTAGGGAGCAGCTGTGCTCAAGTCAACGCTCTCCAGATTCTAAAAGGGGCGGACGATCACCAGGACAACGATGATGGCGGTCAGAACTCCAGGAACTTCGTTCAGCAGGCGAAGTGTGTTTTGATTCGTGGATCGTTTCCCTTGTGTTAGCCGCCGCCCGTAACCCGCCAACCATCCCTGGTAAGCGGACAGAACGACAACCAGCAGGAACTTCGCGACAAACCAGCCCTGGTGGAAGGCGTCGATGTTGAATGCCAGCATGAGGCCGAGAATCCAGACCAGGATCATCGAAGGCAGCAGGATGATTCTTCGCACGCGCCGTTCGCGTTCGATCCACGCGCGATCCTCAGCCGATCCGGGAAGCGATTCGTGATGGTAGATGTAGAGGCGCGGAAGCAGCAGCAGGCCAGCGATCCAGAAGATCACGAAGGTGACGTGCGCCGCCTTCACCCACGGATAGGCAACACCGAGGAACCCCGCCCAATCGCTCATCAATTCCCCTTCACCAGCCCAACCAGCTGCTCGACATGGCTTACCGGCGTATCCTGCAGGATTCCATGACCCAGATTGAAGATGTGTGGACGATCTGCAAGCGCATTTCGAATCCTGCCGACCTCCCGAACCATCTGTTCGCCACCAGCCAGCAGCGCTAGCGGATCGAGATTACCCTGCACCGGCAGTCCGGCAGGAAGCTCGCGGTTCGCCCAAGCGGGATCGACTGTCTCGTCCAGCCCGATGGCGCTTACCCCCGTTTCCTCGGCGTAAGCGCGGATCTTGCCGCCGGCGCCGCGCGGAAAGCCAATCACCGGGACATCCGAATGCCTCTTCCTCAACTGCGCCACAATCCGCGCAGTCGGCGCGATCACAAACCGCTCGAATTGCTTTGGGGACAAGCTTCCAGACCAACTGTCGAACAACTGGACAGCCTCGGCGCCGGCCTCGATCTGACCCGAAAGATAATCCACCGTGACCTTCTCAATCCGTAAGATGATCGAATCGAGCTTTGCTGGATCGCCGTAGGCCAGTCGGCGAGTCTCGGCCTGGTCCCGGCTTCCTTCACCCGCAACCATGTAGGTGGCCACTGTCCAAGGCGCACCCGCAAACCCGATGAGCGTCGTTGCCGGTGAAAGCCGCGCCTTCACCTTCCGCACCGTCTCGTAGACCGGGTCCAGGCGGCTCGGAAAGCCGCTCAGAGAATCCAGATCCGCAGACGCGAGGACCGGAGTTAGCCGCGGACCTTCCCCGGCAACAAAAGTCAGGTTCTGCCCAATGGCGAACGGGACGATCAGGATGTCGGAAAACAGGATCGCCGCATCGAAATCGAAGCGCTCGAGCGGCTGCAGCGTCACTTCGGCCGCGGCATCGCTGTCATACACCAGTTCGAGGAAGCTGCCCTTCTCTTCGCGCAGCTGCCGATATTCCGGAAGATAGCGGCCTGCCTGGCGCATCAGCCACAAGGGAGCCGGATCACGCCGCTCTCCTCGGAGAACCGCAAGCAAAGGCTTGTCCTGCGAAACGCCGTCAGGGGGCGAAACGGGCACCCACTCTTCTCCTTATTTAGATTCTTAAGAAAAGATTGATGGAGTAGTTGTACGGCGGGACGCGGGACTTAGGCCGGGGTTCCGGATTTGCCAACAAGCAGCCTCGCAATGGAACCTCACAATCCCTGCGAGTCGTACCGCCGGACTCCCGCGATTCACAGGCTGGGGATGAAAAAGACCGGTCGTGGATGAATCGTCGAACATCGCCAGCGGATACGTGCGCTGAATGCCGGTTGAGGCAGCCCCCACTGCCGCGCTAGGACCGCCAACGGGGTTTTCCACAAGGTTATTGAATGGCGCTCATCCTCGCCTCCGCCAGCGCGATACGGCGCTCCATGCTCGAGCAGGCGGGTGTGCGTTTCACCGTTCAGCCGGCGAATGTCGACGAGGGGGATGAGAAGCGCAATCATTCGGATCCGGTGCAGCTGGCGAGCGCCCTGGCGGAAGCGAAGGCGCTCAGCGTCAGCCGCGATCACCGGGAAGACTGGGTGATCGGCAGCGATTCAGTCGTTTCGGTCGGCGGCCGCCGGTTCGATAAAGCGAACGACCGGGCGCAGGCGGCGGAGCATCTGCGGTTCTTTTCCGGCAAGGAAATGGTGCTGACCAGTGCAGTCGCTCTCGCCCGCAATGGAGCTTCCGAATGGCTTCATTGCAATTCCGCGCGCCTCAATGTTCGATCGCTGTCGGAGAGATTTATCGAACGCTACCTCGAAGCCGAATGGCCGGAGGTTGGCTATTGCGTTGGCGTGTTCCGTCTTGAAGGACCAGGCGTCCAATTGTTCGAATCCGTTGAGGGCAGCTATTTCACCATCTTGGGCATGCCTCTGCTCCCTCTCCTGGAGGCGCTTCGCGAACGCGGATTGCTGGAATTGTGATTCAAATTGCGCTCACAGGCTCGATCGGCATGGGAAAGTCTGAAGTCGCGCGAATGTTTGAGCGTGCGGGCGTTCCGGTCTTCGATGCTGATGCCGAGGTACGGCGGCTGCAAGGGCCACGCGGCGATCTATTAGCGGCCATTGAAAGCCGCTTTCCTGGAACGACGGGTCACGAAGGCGTCGATCGCGACGCACTCTCCGCGCGCGTGCTCCGCGATCCCGGAGAACTGAAAGCCCTCGAGGCGATTGTCCACCCGGTCATCCTGCGCAAGCGGGCGGAGTTCATCGACAAGAACCGCGATAAGGCCGCCCTGTTGTTCGAAATTCCCCTGCTGTTCGAAACCGGTGGTGAGGGCGCATTCGACAAGATAATCGTCGTGTCCGCGCCGTCGGACGTTCAGCGCCGGCGTGTCCTAGAACGTCCCGGCATGACCGAGGAAAAACTTGCGGCGATCCTCGCTCGGCAAATGTCCGATTCCGAAAAGAGGGCGATGGCGGATTTCATTGTGCAGACGGGCGGCGAGCTATCCACAACCGAGGCCCAAGTCCGTGAAATTCTTTCTTGTCTTGGGCTTTCAGGAGGCGAATAGACAAGGTCGTGCGCGAGATTGTCTTCGATACGGAAACCACCGGCCTCAATCCCTCCTCCGGCGACCGGGTGGTCGAGATCGGCTGCATCGAAATGGTCAACCGGACCGAAACGGGCCGCCATTTTCATGCTTATTTCAATCCGGAGCGGCCAATGCCGGCCGAGGCGGCGGCGGTCCACGGGCTCACCGACATTTTCCTGTCCGACAAGCCGCGTTTCGCGGAGAAGGTTGAGGAGTTCATCGAGTTCATTGAGGATTCGCCTCTGGTCGCGCACAACGCAGGCTTCGACTTCAGCTTCTTGAATTCTGAGCTGACGCTGTGTGGCCGCCCACCTGTTTGCATGAGCCGGATGGTGGATACTTTGGCGATCGCACGCACCCGCCATCCCGGCGCCAAGCACAGCCTGGATGCGCTTTGCGTCCGCTTCGGGGTCGACCGTACGCAGCGGGTGAAGCATGGTGCGCTGCTGGACGCCCAGCTGCTAGCCCAGGTTTATATCGAGCTTACCGGCGGCCGTCAGATCGGCCTCGGCCTCGCCGACGAGACTGTGGTGGAAGTTGCGCCGATCGAAGCTGTCCTCGCGGCTCGTGAAATTCGTCAACCGCGGCCTCATTTTGCTGAATCGGGGGAGCTTGAGCGACACCGGACGTTTATATCGCAGCTGGTCAACCCGCTGTGGGCACGCTTTACCGAGGCGAGTTGACGGGCGCGGAAACCCCGCCCTAAGCGGCGGACCGAGCTTGGAAAAGGAGCCCAACGTGGACGTTCGTGTCGCGGATCATCAGGTCGAAACCGGCGACTCGCTGAAGGAGCATGCGGTCCAGCGGATCGAGGAACTGACCGAGAAATATTATTCGCGCTCGGTCGGGGCGAATGTCACCTTCGGCAAGGGACCGCAGAGTGATTTCACCTGCGACATTGTCGCCCCCGTTGCACAAGGCGTGGTGCTGAAGGCTTCTCATCGGGCACCCACTGCGCAGGTCGCATTCGAATGCGCCGCCGACAAGATTGAAAAGCAACTCCGGCGCTACATGAAGCGGCTGCGGGAGCACAAGGCACACGATTCGTCTCCCGACGTCGAAGCCAACGCGGCTTACACGGTCTTCGCGGCCCCGCCCGACGAGGAGGAGCCGCCTGCAAGCCCTGCGATCGTCGCTGAGACCCAGGCCAATATACCGACAGCAAATGTCGCCGACGCTGTGATGCTGATGGATCTCAGGAACACCACAGCGCTGTTGTTCCGGAATTCGAAGAGCGACGAGTTCAACATGGTCTACCGCCGCGAAGACGGAAACATCGGGTGGGTTGAGCCGCGCGGCCGCTAACCCCATTTGCGTGAATCACAGGCTTGCTGTCGCAGGCCAGGACGAGTGCCTGCAATGCAGCTGACCGAATTCCTCGATTTCGATGCCATCAAACCCGCCCTTTCGGCGGGGACGAAGCGTTCGTTGTTCACCCAGCTCGCGGCCATTGCCGCCGAACGGCTGGGCCTGGAGCGCTCCGCAATTCTTGACAGCATCAACGAGCGCGAGAGTCTCGGCTCCACAGGATTTGGGCATGGCGTTGCCATTCCTCACGGAAAAGTCGATGGGCTCGCGCGGATTTACTGCCTGTTCGTGCGTCTTGCTGAACCCGTTCGATATAAAGCCATCGACGGTGGTCCGGTCGACCTCGTCTTCCTGCTTCTTTCTCCCCCCGACGCCGGGGCGGAGCACTTAAAAGCGCTGGCGGCAGTTAGCAGGCTGGTTCGCCACGGTCCGACAATCGAGAAGCTGCGGGGCGCGCGTACCCGGGATGCGATCGCCGCGGTGCTGATCGGCGCCGACGAGCGAGACGCCGCCTGAGACTTGCCGCAGAGCAATGGCCCCTCGCCTGAGCGCCTCGGTCGAAGCGGCGAGCCTTTGCCGCCGAATCGAGTCGGAGGGCGGATTCGCCGCCGTTTTGCACAAGGGCGATCCTGAGCGAGGCTCTTTGATCCTCGTTATTCGCGAACGAGGCCAATATGTTACCTGCCTGGAACGTATGCTGGCGCTGGACGGAAGCTATGCCTGGACCAAGGGCGGCCCCACGTCGTCAGCAGGCGAGGCCGGGTTAACTGAATTCATCAAACGCCGGACCCACTTCGACGAAGATTCGTGGTTAATTGAACTGGACATCGCGCAGCCGGAACGATTCATCGCTGAAACGACCGCTGCGGGTTGACCGCAGGGAACCCACGCGGAAAACCCGCTCTCGAAAGCAAGAGCGAGGGGTGCACTCCCAAGGCAACCGCCAGAAGAGAGCATCACGCGAGACGGGGAGCCACCCGGGGGCCAAGCGGGAATTGATCCGCGCGTACCAAGGCCAGCCCAAGCGGGCGGTTCACCGCAATTATTACGGATTCCATGTTGGTAACGGTTCGTTCGGCGCTGCTGATTTGTGCTGCCTTAAGCGCAAGTTCGGTTGCCCCGGCCCAGGTTCAGTCCTCGTCCGTCCTGCCCGCTGCGCCAGCGTCGGTTCAGCCCGCCTCACTCTCGATTCCGGAGCGGCTGCCGTCTCCAACCGATGAGGTCACATCTGGAGTGCAAGCGCCGGATCAGCCGGACGCGGACACCTCTGACGAAACGGTATCCACTCCGACGATTGACCGTAGCGAAGATCTGCCCGCGATGGTTGCGGAGCTCCGCAGCGGCGACCCCGGAAGCCACGAACTGGATTGCCTGGCGACTGGCATCTACTTCGAATCCAAGGGTGAACCGCTGGCGGGACAACTCGCGGTCGGCAAAGTCATCGCCAACCGTACGCATAGCGGCCGATTCGCATCCACGTATTGCGGCGTCCTGACTGAGCCGGGACAGTTCTCATTCGTGCATGGCCACAGCTGGCCGCACGTCTCTCCGGAAAACCGCCAATGGCAAACGGCGGTCGCGATTGCCAAGATCGTGAATCGGAACCTGAAAGACTCGATCGCTGCCAACGCGCTCTATTTCCACGCGCGCCGGGTTCATCCCGGCTGGCACTTCCACGAAGTCGCCTCGATCGGAAACCACATCTTCTACCGTTAGGCCTCGTTTTACCGCGGCATCTGAAGCAAGGCTCACCAATCCCCCGGATTGGCTCCGTTTGAACGGCATACTCACCAATCCCCCGGATTGGCTCCGTTTGAACGGCATACTCACCAATCCCCCGGATTGGCTCCGTTTGCCGTTTGTTCTACTTCGGCGCGATGGACATCGCGCTCGATTCGCTGTGCTTCGCCGACGCGCCGGTAGCCGCCGAGGTGGCCCGTGGAGTCGCTCGGCTGTTTTGCCGGCAAGATGTATTCGCGATGTGCGAAGTCCCGCTTCCGAACGGCCGCCGGGCGGACATGGTGGCTATCGATGCCAAAGGCTGCCTGACCATCGTGGAGATCAAGGTCGCTCGGTCCGATCTTCTCGGCGACTGCAAGTGGACGGACTATCTCGACTACTGCGACCGCTTTTATTGGGCGGTGCCTCCCACGCTTGCCGGGATATTGGGCGACCAACGTTTTCTTCCGGATAATGCGGGACTGATCGTTGCCGATCGTTACGACGCGGCGCTGGTGCGAGAGGCTGCGCACCGGCCGCTGGCGCCGGCCCGGCGCAAATCAGAGCTGCTACGCTTCGCGCGTCGCGCAGCGCGGCGGTTATCGCAGCAGATCGATCCGATGCTGGGCGAAGCCAGCTAGAAGCTCTCAGGCTCCCGGCTTCTTGGCCTCGATTGCGCGCAGGATCTCGGGCGAGCGACTGTCTCGCTTCGCATAATCCCGCGCCGAATAGCCCTGCACATTGTCAGTCTTGTCCGGATCTGCCCCGTGATCGAGCAGTAGCTTCACCAGAGGAAGGTTGCGGGTCTGAACCGCGAAGATCAGCGCCGTTTCACCCGATCGGTCGGCCGAATCCACCTTCGCGCCAAGATTGATCAGCCAGTTGGCAGCTTCGTTGAAGCCGACCTTGGCCGCCGCGATCAGCGGTGTTTCGCCATCACGATTTGCGAGATTTGGATCGGCATCGCTATTGAGCAACTCCCCGGTCCAACTGCGCTGCTTGCTTTCTATCGCTGACACCAGCGCTGTACGTCCCGCGCCGTCGCGCGCGTTGACCAGGCCCGGCTCCTTCTTGAGCAGGTCCAGCGCCTTGTCGCTGTCGCCGCTGCGGACAGCCGCGACGAATTGCTCGCCGTCATAACCGCCGCCGCCGCCGATCTGCGCCGCTGCGGGCGCGCCGAGCGAGCTCATTAACGCGACCAGGACTGCACGCTTCTTCCAGTTCATGCCCTTATTCCCCGCTGGCGGCTTGATGCGTGCCCGTTAGCAGAGCATGGCTGGCCACGCCATGAATGGACGTTCACCTTTCTGGGAAAGGCCCCTTGAGTCGCTCGACCGCGGTGAGTGGGAAGCCCTGTGCGATGGTTGCGGGCGCTGCTGCGTCCACAAGCTCGAAGATGAGGAAACGGGGGAGCTGTACCCGACAAACGTAGCATGCCGGCTCCTCGACCGAAGGAGCGGGCGCTGCACCGATTACAAGCACCGCCGCAAGCGGGTCACGGATTGCGTCACCCTCGACCGCAAGAACCTGCAGTCGCTGGAGTGGCTTCCGGAGACGTGCGCGTATCGGCTCCGCGCGGCCGGCAAGCCGCTGCCTGATTGGCACTATCTCGTCTCCGGTAGCCGCGAGACGGTGCACGAAGCGGGTCAGTCCACGCGCGGCTGGACGATTAGCGAGGATGACGCCGGCGAGCTTGAATTCCACATGGTTGAACGTGCCCTCTGAACCCTTGGTCCACTCGGATCTTGCTGCACCGATCATCCTTCGGCCGATGCGGAACGCCCGGCGGATGCGGCTCCGGTTCGAGGAGAGAAATGGAACCTTGAAGCTGACTTATCCGCGGGGGATGCCGAAGCGGACCGTGCTCGACTGGGCGGTTTCGCAAAAGGCTTGGGTCGAGCGGCAGCTCCAAGCCGTTCTGCCGCCCGAACCTTTCGTTCCGGGGGCCGTAATTCCGGTCGGCGATGACAAGGTTGAGCTGGAATGGTGGAAATCCGGGCCGCGTACACCAACCTTCACCGCAGAGAAGCTTGTCGCCGGCGGGCCGGCGGAAGGTTTCGCTGGTCGTATCGAACGCTTTCTGAAGCGGCATGCATTGGAGCTTCTGTCGAGCGAGACAGCGGAATTTGCCGCGCTGGCGGGAGTCACGGTGGCATCGGTTGCAGTCGGCGACGCCAGTACGCGCTGGGGGAGCTGCAGCAGCTCAAGGCGGATTCGCTATAGCTGGCGCCTGGTGTTTGCGCCGAGCGAAGCTCGCCGGTTTGTCGTCGCTCACGAGGTCGCGCATCTGGCTCACCTCAATCACGGGCCCGAGTTCAAGGCGCTCGAGCATCGGCTCTACGGCGGCGACGTGGCCTCCGCTCGCGCTTTATTGCGGCGGATAGGGCCGCGGCTGCGGAGGTTGGGGCGGGTAGCCTGATCGCGGCGGATAGGGCGGCTGACGCGGATACCCCGGGGGCAAAGGCGCGAGATTGTCGCGGGGTGGGAATCGCTGACCGGGAAAATCCGGCGGCGGCGGCATGCGCCGCGAAACCTGCTGTTGAGAGGGATCGTTCGGCTGCGGCGGAGGCGGTGGAGTCTCGATTGGTCCGGGCGGCTGCGGGATCGGATTGCCGTTCTCGTCAAGCACAACGGGGGCAACGCCATTGTCGATCATATTGTCCGGCTGCGCCTCTTCGTCCGGCTGCAGCTGCCAATCCGGCATGGGCACCTGGGTTTCGAATTGCTGGACCGGCCGATTGGCGACGGCAACGCTCATGTAGTCGTGGAACGCATGGGCAGGAGCCGTACCGCCCCACAGGCCCGGAATCGGTTTCGCATCATCCCGGCCCATCCACACCCCGGTGGTCAAGCCGCTCGAGAAACCGATGAACCAGCCGTCGCGGTTGGATTGGGTGGTGCCGGTCTTGCCCGCGACCGGGCGCCCGATCTGGGCCGCCGTACCGGTACCACTCAGCACCGCCGTTTGCAGGAGGTCCGTCATTTCCGCCGCTACCCAAGGGGCAACGAGCACGCGCTGCTCCTGCGCCTGATGGTCGTAGAGCACTTGCCCGTTGGCGGTGACGACCTTGGAAATTCCATAGGGGGTTACCGCCACTCCCTTATTCTGGATGGCAGCGAACGCCTGGGTCATCTCGATCAGGCGGACTTCGCTGGTGCCAAGCACCATCGACGGATAGGTCGAGACGGGAGTCGTGATCCCGAACCGGTGCGCCATATCGGCGACGGTCGCGAAACCCAGCTGCTGCCCGATTTCGGCGCTGACCGTATTGATTGAGCGAGCGAAGGCTTCGCGCAGGCTAACCGACCCGGAGAAGGTGTGGTTGTCGTTCTGAGGTTTCCACCCATTGATGTCGACGGGCTGGTCCACCATCGTATCGGTGGGCTTCATCCCCGACTCAAGCGCCGACAGATAGACGAATAGTTTGAACGACGATCCCGGCTGGCGGACGGCCTCGGTCGCCCGGTTGTAGTTGGAGGTGACGAAGTTTCGGCCGCCCACCATCGCGCGGACGGCTCCATCCTGGTCCAATGAGACAAGGGCGCCCTGGGCGCTGTCGGGCGCGTCAGCATTGATGGCCTTGGTCGCGGCATTCTGCATCGTCGGGTCGAGCGTCGTCCACACATCGATGGGGTCGGTGCTGTCGTCGATCAGTGTATCGAGCTGCGGCAGCGCCCAGTCGGTGAAATAGCGAACCGCGCTCTGCTGGGTCTGCTGCTGGATGGGCACGCTTGCGAAATCCACTTGCTCAGCCCTGTCGGCGGGAACGAACCCGTTCTCCACCATCGTTTTCAGAACGACCTTGGCACGATCGCGCGCCGCATCCATGTCGGCGGTCGGTGAGTAATTGGAGGGAGCCTTGACCAGCCCCGCGATGATTGCTGCCTCGCCGAGTGACAGATGATCCGCCCCGTGCCCGAAGAACCGCCGCGAGGCCGCGTCGATTCCATAGGCGCCGCCACCGAAATACATTCGGTTGAGGTAGAGCTCGAGAATCTGGTCCTTGGTGAATTTCCGCTCCAGCGCCACGGCAAGAACCGCTTCCTTGAGCTTCCTTGCCATACTCCGGTTGTTGGTGAGGAAAGTGTTGCGCGCCAGCTGCTGGGTCAGCGTCGAGGTCGCCCTGACCCGATGCCCTTCGATCAACGCCGAACCGACCGCCCGCACCAGGCCGATCACATCGACGCCGAAATGGTCGCGAAAGCGCCGGTCTTCGACCGAGACGATCGCCGCCCGCATTGTCTGCGGGATCTGGTCATAGGTGAGCCATTGGCCGAAGCTCGGCCCCATGGAAATCAGCACGGCCCCATTGTCCGCCCGCACCCGGACCATTTGTCCAAGGTCGGTTCGCTTGGTGAGATCCTGATAACTTGGAAGCGAGGCGACGGCGACGGCGACGGCGACGCCGAACGCGACAGCACTCAAAAGGGCAAAATACAGCAGCCCAAGCAAGGCTGCGCGGAACGGCCGCCGGCCGGATTCGGGTCTGGAACGGGCCATTCAGCTCTATCGGATAGAAACTGCAGTGCCGCGCGGCAAGCGGAGGATCACTCCTCCGCTGGCCCTTCGCTGTTGCCGCCGAAGGTGAGTGCGGCGGAATTGATGCAGTAGCGCACGCCTTCCGGTCCCGGTCCGTCAGGGAAGACGTGCCCAAGATGGCCTTCGCAGCGGGCGCAGCGGACCTCGGTCCGCGTCATTCCATGGCTATGGTCCGCGCGTTCCTCGATGGCTTCTTCGCCGGTTGGGGCCGTGAAGCTGGGCCAGCCGCAGCCGCTCTCGAACTTGGTGCTGGTTTCGAACAAGGGCGCTCCGCAACCGGCGCAGCGAAATTCACCGTCTTCCTTCTCCTTGAGGAGTTCACCGGTGAATGGGGCCTCGGTTCCGGCCTGACGCAGGATTCGATATTGCTCGGGCGTTAGCTTGTTTCGCCATTCCGAGTCTTCGAGCTTCAATTTGTCCATCTGTTCCTCCGGCCGGCAGTGGCGGGGCGGGCCTTACTGGGCGATTAACCCTGTTTTAGCCTCTTCCCAATACTCAGACATCCTATGTGGGGCCGGATCGCCTGTGTTGCGAGCGGTATAGTGGTGGCCGGAATGCTCGCCGGCGGGCCCGATACCGCGCGTGCTCAATGCAGGCTTTGCAGCAAGCCGACCACGACGCTGCAGCAGACGGACGACGGTTTCCCGATTCAACTGAGTGTCCAGGCGACACTCGACTTCGACCGGTTGGTGCAACTCGGAGCCGGCAATGGCACGGTAACCTTGTCAGCGAACGGAGACCGCAGCGTTAGCGGCACGGTTACCGCGATCAGCGGCCGGGCGATGGTCGGCGCCATATCTGTGCACGGCGTGCCGAATAGATTGGTTCGGGTCGAGCTTCCCTCCGAGATCGCGCTCTATTCGGTTGGCGGAACCGGCCGAATCGAGATTGATGATGTGGGTACCGACCTGGGAAGCATGCCGAAACTCGACGGAGCGGGAAATCTCTCCTTCCGGTTCGGCGGGCGCTTGCGAATCAGCGGCGACGCGGACGGTGGATATCGCGGCGACGTGCCGATCACTGTCGAATATATGTGAACTGCATCCGAAACGGGAATTTCACTAATCGGCCGTTAACCATCCCCTTGAGGAAAGGCGTAAGCGGTTGCGGTTAATAGGGGCATCACGGGTGAACAGACCAGCGGTCGTCAGCCGGCACATTGAACCAGTGGGGAATTGAACATGAAGAAGCTACTGATTTCCGCCGGCGCCGTCGCTGCGCTGGCTCTTACTAGCGCTCCGGCCGCGGCTGCTCCGGTTTCGGCCACAGCGAACGCCAAGGCTAAAATTTTTCGTCCGTTGACGCTCAACCAGGTTTCGGGAGCCGATCTCGATTTTGCGACGATTGTCCTTGGCACGTTCAGCGGCAGTTCGAATGTGGTCGTCGCTCAGGACGGCAGCCTGACCTCCTGCGGCACGGGGCTTACCTGCTCCGGGACAACCGCGGCGGCGCAGTTCAAGGCAACGGGTACGAGCAACGCCGCTCTAACGATCTCTCTGCCGAGCTCGACTGTTTTGCTGGGTGATGGAGTCGGCGCTGATCCTAAACTGACCGTCACCCTCAATGCTCCTACGACGGCCAATCTCGGCAGTGCCGGCCCGACGACGGGTGTCACGTTCGGCGTTGGCGGCTCTCTCGCGATACCGAGCGGCACCATCGACGGCTTCTACACCGGTACGTTCACGGTGAACGCCGACTATCAGTAAGACTACCGTTCATGTCGCGGCTCCATGCGCCGCGGCTAAAGAGGGGCCGCCTGGCTTTGAACGGGCGGCCCTTTTTTCATGGCCGCTAAACAGGAATGGTGAACCGAAAATCAACCATTATGGATCAATAGAAGGCGATCGCTCCGAACTGGAGCACGTGGGGAATCGCCGACATGAATATTCTGACCAGAAAGCTCGCCGCAGTGGCCTTGTCCGCAGCGCCCGCCCTCTTCTTATCACCCCCTGCTCACGCCGGTGTTGGAGACCTTTTGGTTGCGCCGACCCGGATCATCCTGGACGGAGGCAAGGGCGCCGAGATCATACTCAACAATATCGGTGACCAGCCCGCAACTTATCGCATCTCCACTGAATTCCGCCGGATGAATCCGGATGGATCTCTCGCAGATGTCACGATTCCGACGGATCGCGAAAAAGCGGCAGAAGACATGATCATCTTCTCGCCCCGCCGAGTCACGTTGGCGCCAAACGAACCTCAATCGATCCGGATCGTCGCTCGGCCGCCGGAGGGACTCCCGGACGGCGAATACCGCGTGCACCTGCTATTCCGTGCGATTCCGCCCACAACCGCGGTGACGAAACCTGCCGATGCGCCCAAGGGACTGAGTTTCAAGCTGATCCCGATTTATGGAGTCACCATCCCGGTGATTGTCCGCCTCGGTAATCTCGATGTGCAGGCGGGAATCACGAACGTTCATCTCGACAAGAAGGACGGCAAGCCGGTGGTAGCGCTGGACCTGACCCGTACGGGCGGACGCTCGACGTTCGGCGAGATCAAGGTTCTCAAGCCCGGGGTGAAAGATCCCATTGCCGATGAGGGGGCGGTCGCCGTTTACACGGAGATCAGCGACAGAAAAATCCAAGTGCCTGTCGATGAAAACTACAAGGGTGACCTGACCGGCCCCGTCACCGTCGACTACATCGAGAAATACGATGACGGGCAGAAGACGATCGCCGAAACTCAGGCGGTCCTCAGGTAAGCTGCGGAGCAGCCGACGAGAGTCTCCATGGCTCGAGCCCGGACCTGGTTGGGCAAAGCCTGCGCGCTGCTGGCGCTTGCCGGCGCAACCACGGTTGCGGCGGTGGCGTCGGCGCCGGATGGAGACGGCTGGACCGCGGATCCCGACAGCCAATTCCTTCTTGACGTCAAGATTCACCAGTATCGATTGGGGGACGGAGTCCGCGCTTACAAAACTCCGGAGGGCACCTGTGTGCTCTTCGGCGATTTCATCACCACGATCGATGTGCCGATCAAGATCGACCTCGCCGCGAAGAGGGCCAGCGGCTGGGCGTTTCAGGAGAGCAACAAGATCTCCATCAACCTGGGCGCTGGTACTGCAAGCTTTGGCGGCAAAGTCGAAATCCTGTCGAAATATGCGGTTCGCCAGACGCCTGACGGGTGGTGCGTCGACTCGGGCGCCCTTTCCCGCTGGTTCGGGATCGGGGTGAAGCCGGTCACGTCCGGGTCAGTGCTGTTGCTTCAGACATCGACCAAGCTTCCGGTTGAACTCGCGCTGGAACGGGAGGAGCGCGCCAAAAGCATCCATCCCGCTCGGCTTGACCTCTCGGGCTTGCCCCAGGTCCGACTCCCCTATCGAATGTGGAGGGCGCCCGCGCTGGATTTCGTGGTCAGCGGGGGCGTGACCTATCTGGCCGGCTCCGGGATGCGGGTCGATCGGCAAGCGTCGGTCTTTGCCGCGGGCGAAGTCGCGGATGTCTCTTACGACGCGCAGATGGGAACTTCCGAAAAGGGGGTTCCTAGCGAGCTTCGAGTGCGCGCCTACCGTTCGGATCCGGACGGCAAGCTTCTGGGGCCGCTGCATGCAACGCATGTCGCGGTGGGAGATGTAGACGGCTTTGCAACCAGATTGACGGGCACGCCGTCCGCGGGACGCGGTGCGGTGATCACCAACATGCCTTTGACGACTCCGACCGCCTTTGACCGGCAGACCTTCGAAGGCGATCTCCCCAGCGGCTGGGAAGCGGAGTTGTACCGCAACGGGCAGTTGATGGCGTTCGCCAAATCGGATGCCAATCAGCGCTATATTTTCAGCGACATCCCCCTTTTGTACGGGGACAACCAGATCAAGATCGTCCTCTATGGCCCTCAGGGCCAGGTTCGCGCTCACCAAGAAACAGTGAACATCGGCGAGCAGAATGTTCCCCCCGGCAAGACCTGGTATTGGGCAGGCTTCAACCAGCCCGGGAAGGATCTCCTGAACCTCGAGCGCGCCCCCGCCGGCAGTGAACTGCCCACCTTTCAGGCGGCCGTTTCAGTCCAGCACGGAATTGACGCAAGGACTTCTGTGGGAGTTCTCGCCCGCCAAATTCTGATCGACGATCAACAGGTTACCTTCGTCGAAGGAGCAGTTCGCCGCTCCATCGGTCCCGCGATGATGGAGGTTTCGGCGGCGCGGGACAGCGGCGGCGGCACAGCTGCCCATGCCCAGATTCTCGGCAAGTTCGGATCAGTGAACGTCAACGCCGATGCACTGATCGCAAACAACTTTCACATTCCCGGTCAACCGGTCGGGAGCCGCAAAGAAGCCCAGCTCGCCATCGATGCGCCCATTCGAATAGGCCACGTCGACCTTCCCGTTCACGGAGGCCTGCATTACACGCAGCTTGCAGACGGAAGCAGCCAGCTGGAGGCCGCCGGACAGCTGTCGACGATGATCGACCGCTTCAATCTTGCAGCGGACGTCCGGTACGTAAGGCACGATACGCCGCAAGGACCTTCTCCGCCGCCGGAGGTATATGCCGATCTTCTGGGGTCCGGACACGTGGGCCCAGTTCGGCTACGCGGAGCCGCGGAATTCGAGATGAACCCGAGCTCGCGGCTTCGAACCGCTGAGCTCGATGCCTATTGGTCAGGCTCCCGGAACGTGGATTGGGAAGGAACCCTGGCCTACGATGCGCCCACGCATCGAGCGCGCGCTGGAATCACGCACATCAATCGCTTCCGAACCATGGCTCTGGCAGTTACGGGCGAGGCAGCAACGGACGGATCGTTCGCGGTCGGCTTCAACCTGAACTTCTCGCTCGACCCGAGCCACGGATTCGCGATGTCGCGTGAGCCGTTGGCGAGCGCCGGCGTGGTTCACGCGCGCGTATTCGAAGATTTGAACGGCAACGGCCTGTACGATCCGGGCGAGCCGCTCGAAAAGGGCGTTCAAGTCACCACCGGTACGGTTTCCACGGACAAACTGACCAATTCCGGCGGCGATGTCACCGTCGGTGGGCTCACCCCGTTCCACCCGATCACTGTCGGTATCGACACGATGAGCCTTTCAAATCCGATGCTCACGCCGAAGAAGGCGCTTCAGGTGGTCGTTCCCCGCCCGGGGGTGGCTGCTGACGTTGACATTCCTCTGGTTGGCGGTGGCGATATCGAAGGCGCGCTGGTGAAAAGCGGCGGAGTGGGTTTCGAAGGCCTGGATCTTGAACTCGTCGATACGTCGGGCAGGGTCGTCGACACCACCCGGACGGACTATGACGGCTTCTACCTCTTCGACCGGGTGCCTTACGGCGAATATTCCATCCGCATTTCGAAAGCCGCCTCTAACGCAGTCCAGGTGGTGCAGGATCTGGACCTTCGTGCCACGGTTTCGCATGAGCGGACTGTAGTCAGAATGGGCACGAGCCAAGTAACCCCGCTGCCCAAAATCGCCTCTATCAACTAGTCGTCTGAGACGACTTTCTCTCTCGTTCGATTGATGCTGCTGCGACGCACTCGCAACTGGTGACCAGCCGAGAGCGTCCTTACCGGCACCCTTTGCGGCGACTTGAATTGGGTGGCACCCGATACGGAGGGGAAAGTTTCTCTGGAAACGTCGCTGTCTACGTACGAAAGGACAGACTGGCGACCGTTCCAGGTCCAGACTCGAAAATGAGCTTCCCGTGGAGCTGGCCCGCGAGGCTCTGGAGAATACCCTGGCCCAGGCTGTTCTTGTTCCTCGTTGTGAAATCCTTGGGAAGACCAGGTCCGTCGTCGGCGACGGACAAGACATAGGCTCCGCGGCGGCCGCTGATCGTGACGGAAATGGCGCCGCCTTCACGATCGCGGAAGGCGTGTTTCAAGCTGTTGGTGACCAATTCGGCGACAATCAGGGACATGGACATCAGGCCGTTGAGGCTGAGGACTACGGCCGGGCTTTCGACTGTCAGGTGGACGTCGGGTGTATCGCTCGCCCTGATCAGATCGGCGCACAGTGCCTCTAGATAGGCTTGCAATGGCTGGTCGAGCGAGGTCGGATCATGCAGTCGGCGATGGACGCGGGACATGGTCTCCAGGCGCGTCTGAGCCGATTCCAGCGCCTCGGCGCAAACCGGATTGGATCTGAGCAGCTTCCTGCGGCGCATCAGGACGGCGGCGACGAACTGAAGATTGTTCGCCACCCGGTGTTGCAATTCCCGGAAGAGCACGTTCGATCGCTCGCGGGCTTCCGAAAGGTCGTTGATCGCGAGGTTGAGCGTTCGGATCACGAAGAGCTCGAGTGCTGCCGTGACGATGAAGATCGCCATGGTGATGATGTGCGGTGTCGCGAGGATGAAGGTGCCGTACGGCGGGAAGAACATCACCCACGCGACAAGCGTGCAAACTGCGGCAACGGCGATGCCGATCCGGATGCCGCCGAACAGGCCAGCCAGGAGAATCGCCGGCAGAAAGGTCATCGGGCCAAAGCCTTCGCTAACTCCTCCGAGCATCCAGCGAAAGAGCGAGGCGAGGACGAAGAAAGCGCCGCCTGCCACGAGTCCCAATGCCGGGCGGTCGCGGGGCAGCCTGCAAAATGCTGATGACATCCAGGTTGTCACATTGAGCTTCCCCCACGACTGATTCCGCCTTTCGGCAGAAAAAGACAATCCATGGGAGGCGAGTCTGGGGTTTATGTCCATCCCGCTCAGCTCCGATCAAGTGACCGCGTGACCGCCTCGCGCAAGGCGGGCAAGACTTCAGTTGCAAACCACGGGTTCCGATTCGCCCAGATCCGCGATCGCCACGAGGGGAGCGGCAGCGGGAAATAAAATGGCAGATAACTGCGGAAATCGCGCACCCTCTGGGTCATCGCGCCTGGCTCAAGAACACTCGCCTGCGCGTAGCTCCCGACCAGCAAGGTCAGCCGCACCGCGGGCATTCCTGCTAGCAATCGGTTCCGCCACAGCGGCGCGCATTCCCGCCGCGGCGGAGCATCGCCGCCACTGCTCGCCCGGCCCGGATAGCATAAACCCATGGGGACGATGGCGACGCTGCCTGAGTCGTAGAATTGTTCGCGCGAAAGGCCTGTCCATTCTCGAAGCCGGTCGCCGGACGCATCGGAAAACGGAATGCCGGAGGCGTGCACCTTGGTGCCGGGCGCCTGGCTTGCAATCAGGAGTGTGGCAGTTTGCGATGCCTGGAAAACCGGCCGCGGGCCCAGCGGCAGCACATCCGCGCAAGCGCTGCAGGAACGTACCTCCCCGATCAGAGACTGAAATGCCTCCGTGAAGGTCCCGACGAGTTCACGGGGTGACTGCATCTGCTCGGCTGACATGATGTTCTCCTGCTTCGCCGGATCCGTGCAGGCTTGCCTGGCTGCCGTCGATCTCCTCCATTTCCGACAAGGCAATGATGGAGTGGGCGAAACTTCCGCCGGCGCGCATTTCGGCAGCGACCCAGATAGCTTCCATGATTTCCGCCTCTGACGCGCCCGAGCGCAGCGCGCCGCGCGTGTGGCCGCGGATGCAATAGGGGCATTGGGTGACGTGCGCGACGGCAACGGCGATCAGCTGCTTTGTCCTCGCGGAAAGCGCGCCATCCGCGAACACCTGTTTACTGAATGCAGCGAATGCGGACGAAGTATCGGGACCGAGCTCGCGGCGCTTTCGGGACAAACGGGCATCCGGCGGCGGATACAGCTCATCGGGCATGCTCATTCTCCTGCAGATTCGCTCGCTTGACGGCCAAGCACGACGTTTCGGAGCACGACGGCGTCATTGTGAAGCTGGTCGTGCGCCGAATAGACGAGCGTTACCGGTCCCTGGCGCGCCAACTCGCGCAAGTGCGCGAGGAGTTCGGGATGGGCCTTAATCTGCCTGGCGTAACGGTGCTGGAACTCGTCCCATCGGCCGGGATCGTGGCCGAACCACTTCCGTAGCTCGGTGCTCGGTGCGAGATCCTTCAGCCACTCATCGATCGCGGCGTCGGCTTTGGAGACGCCGCGCGGCCACAGCCGATCGACGAGGATGCGCCGTCCGTCCTTTGCATCCGGCCCGTCATAGGCACGCTTGAGGCGGATATCAGCGGCTTTGATCTTCGTGCTCACGGTCCCACCGCTTCCGGCTCGGGAGCATGGTTGGCGCCGATTTGATTGCTGCTTCGCCCAGCTATGCGCTTCTCGAATTCCACTTCGGCTTGGAGACCGGCGAGGTCTCGGTGGAGCACGGCGACGGCCAGTTTCTCGCCGTTACGGCGGTAGGTGATCGAGCAGTCCCGTTTTTCGAGATCCCCATCGACGATCGCCTCGTCCCAGGTCGCCGCATGGCCGACATAAGCGATCCCGAGATCATATTGCTCGGTCCAGAAGAATGGCACTGCCGCGAAGCCTTCCCCACGGCCAAGGATGTTGCGCGCGGCAGTCTGGCCCTGCCGTTCGGCAACGACAAAATGCTCGATTCGGATGCGTTCGCCGCTCAGCGGGTCGGGCCATCGCGCGATGTCGCCGGCGGCGTAAATTCCAGGCTCGCTCGTTTCTAGATACCGGTTCACGAGCACGCCCCGGTCCACCTTGAGTCCCGCCTGCTCTGCAAGGCTCGTTTCGGGACGAACCCCGACGCCGATCACGACCAGGTCCGCCTCGATCCGCTCGCCATTGCCCAGCGTGACGTTTGTTGCGTCGATGCTGGCTGCCGTGGTGCCGAGGTGGAATGTCACGCCATGGTCCTCATGCACCCCGCGCAGGAAGCGCCCGACTTGCGGGCCGAGCACTTTCTCCATCGGGATCGTCTCGGGAGCCACCACGTCGACTTCCACGCCGCGAGCGCGAAGCGACGAAGCTACCTCAAGCCCGATGAAGCTTGCGCCAATCACCACGGCTTTTTGGGCCGATTGCGCCGCTCGGGTCAGCGCGTGACTGTCAGCGAGACTGCGGAGGTAATGAACGTGCGGAAGATCGGCGCCCGGAATCTTCAGCCGCACCGGGCTTGCGCCGGTGGCGAGAAGGAGCGCGTCATAGGCATAGCGGTGGCCGTCAGCCAGTTCGATCTCGCGATCCGCGGTGTCGATCTTCGCTACCCGCGCGTTGAGCCGCACGGTGATCCGATTGTCCTGGTAGAATTCGGCAGGCTTGAGCAGGTTGGATTCGTCGGATGCCGCGCCGGCGAGATAGCCCTTGGAGAGGTTGGGCCGGTCGCACGGGAGGAAGGCATCGGCGCTGAATATCGTGATCAGGCCTGAATATCCCTCATCGCGCAGGGTTGCGGCCGCCGCATAGCCAGCGGCACCGCCTCCGACGATCAGCACCGAAGCGAGCGAATCGATTTTTGCGAGCGCGCCGGGCTCGACACGCTCGAGCTTTTCGGCGGCCAGGATCATCCCCTCGCGCAGCTCGACGCGCCACCGCTGGAGTGGATCGAGGCCGGGAGCACGGAGGATTGCACCGGTACGCAAGCTGAAACAGGCGTGGTGCCACGGGCACCGGATGGTGTCCCCGACCAGGAGCCCGTCGCCAAGCGGAGCTCCATAATGGGTGCACGATGCGGCGATCACGAAGACTTCGTCGCCGCGCCTGACGAGCAGCGCGGGCTCGCCCCCGATGTGCCCTTTCAGCATCTGGCCATCCTGCAGCGAGGCGAGCGCCACCCCCTTGCTGAAGTCGGGCTCTTCGATCTTTGCGGCTGCTTCGCTCATGGTCATCCTCCGGGCTGCTTCGTGACTGGGTTCAACGGCGTGTCGGCAACCCCATCAGCCGGACAGATCGGGAGCCGCGGCGATCGACCGTTGCGGCCCAAGGCGCAGCAACTGGGTTCCGGTGAACGATGACGAGGAAGACTGCCAGGCGACCATACGCCAGTCGCCGCCCTGCTCGCGCCAGACGCTGATGCACCGGAAATGAAACACCTGCTGCTCGCCGTCGAGGCGCGAATGGCCGAGCATGACTCCGACCAGGATGACGAGACCGTTGAGCGACCGGAACTCGGTTTCCCGAACGTCGAAATCGCGGTCATAAGTTAGCCGGCCCGTTCCGAGGGCATGCAGATATTGTTGCTTGTCGTACACGTCCCCGATGCTGTTGATGTAGATCAGGCTGTCGTCGAGCAGCGGGGCGAGCGCGGCGACATCGTTCGCGCCCGTCGCCTCAATTCGGCGCCGTTCCAGCGCCCGCACGGTCTCCACGTCTGTCGGGTTCGGGACCGTGGCGGTCATGGTTCGACCCTTTCCGAAGTCGGGGCCGATCGTCTCGGCCGTTCTTCGGCGCCGCCTTCATTCACCCACCGGTCGATCTGCCTCCACCAGTCCGGCCAGGGATCGAACGCGCGCTCCCCGGCGGGGCGCGGCTCAACGCGGGTCGGCGGGCGGTAAGTTGCAGGCATGATCGAACTCCGGCGCCCAGGGATGCTGGGACGCGGGACCGTGGCGGCTGTCGCGGTCTCAAAGGTTTTGATTGCTGTCCGCGATCAATCGTGTCGCGGCGAACTCAATGCCGAGCTGGGTCAGCGGCCCAACTCGGAGCTAATGACGTCCCGTACTGCTGCCCGGATGGACTTCTGGCCGTCGAAGCTGAAAATGCTCAGGCATAAGCTGGATATGGACGGATCAAGGCAAAGTTCAAGGCTGGCATTAACCGGCCTCCAGTTTCCCGAGCCTGGCCTGCCAGTCCAGCGCCATGCTGGCTTTTTGGGCGGATCGCGGAACGAAAAAAATTTTTGGTGGAGCGGGTTGGGCAGCGAAAAAATGCTCTTACCTCCCGGCGCCGACGCCTCGAGCACGGCATGTGTTCAGCCCTTCAGCGGATGGCGCGCGACCAGGCGCAACCCCTCTCGACTGCGCTCCATCAGCCGCTCGTCGGCCTTGGGCGAATAGACGGCATGGACTGAATAGGAAAAGCTTGGGGTACCGCTGACAAGGTGAAATCGTCCGTTCTCGAGATAAGGCCTGGCCGCGCCCATCCTCAGATAGGCGGCCCCGCCGACGGCAAGCATATATTCGATTGCGAGCGGTCCGTGATCAACCGTCAGCACGGGGCTCCGCGCATCCGGGAAGACGGCGTGATGGCTTGTTCCGAAATGGCGACCCCAATCCACATATATATAATCCTCGCCGATCAGATCCCGGCGGTCGCTGTGGGTCGAAACGGCTACCAGTTTTTCATCGAGTAAAAGCTCCGAGATGATTCCGGGCCGCTGCGGCGGAGCATAGACGACAGCAAGATCCACCACTCCATCCTGGACCTGTTCGATGAGATCCTCCGCAACGCCGATGTGTGCGCGGATCGCGACGTCCGCGCATTCATTCCGCAGCCAGATTAGCCAATCCCGGATCAGCGGGTTCCACAGGCTGTACTCGGCCCCAACGGCCAGCACATTCTCGCGGCCCGCCGGCATCGCGACCTCGTGGTGAGCGCGCTCCCAGACCTGGACCAGGGTGGTCGCATATTTCAAAAACTGCTCGCCCGCCGCAGTCAGCCGGGCGCCAGCCTTGTTGCGGATGAACAGGGGACGGTCGAGCTGATCCTCAAGCACGCGGACTCGCGCGCTCACCGCTGTCTGGGTGATGTGGAGGTTGCTCGCGGCGCGCACGAAGCTCCCAGTCTTGACGATTTCCAGGAAGGTTCGGGCGGCATTGATATCCAATTAAAATCAACTTTAGTTGTGTTAAGGCTAAATTATATTCATTTGTCTGCACAATGCCAAGGGCGCATATCGAAGACTGCTCCCGGAGCAGCCCCATTTTCGAGCTCCGGTGAAAGGAGTTCGGAAAATGTTGTTCCTCAAAGAAACCGATTATCACTCAAGCCGTGCCTACGGCCGCGCCTTGGCGGCTCAGACGTTGGTTGATCATTGCCGCTTGCGCGTATCGCTGACCTTGGCGTGGGCCAGGCTTCAGATCCGAAAATTGCTGCGCCCGAATGCTTCGACGCATACGTCATCGCGCAGGCGCCCTGGCGACAAGAACGTCGCCGCTCGTTCAACCCCGCCGCAGGTGGTCCCGGTACGCCGTCCGATCTCGGAACTGTTTCCGGTTCCCAGTCCGGACGCACGTCCTCGCAGGATGCGCAACGACTATTAGTCTTGGGCTCGGCTTCTCGCAGCCTCGACAGGAGCGATCGGTGATTCCCTTTGATTTCGATCCGCAATGGTGAGCAGCTCAGCTACGGCCGCGCTCGGCTATACGGCGCATTCCCTGGAACAACCCCCTTCCGCGGACGCGCACAAGCCGGGGTTCTTCACCCGCTGGTTCATGTCCACGAACCACAAGGACATCGGCACGCTGTACCTGATCTTCGCGATCATTGCCGGCGTGGTAGGCGGTTCGATCTCCGGCATCATGCGCTGGGAACTGATGGAGCCGGGCATCCAGGTCCTCAACAGGTCCTGGCCGCTCGGCTCCGGCACCGCAACATTCTCCGAATGGACCCATCACTGGAACGTGCTGGTCACCGCGCACGGCCTCATCATGATCTTCTTTACGCTCATGCCAGCGATGATGGGCGGCTTCGGCAACTGGTTCGTACCGCTGATGATCGGAGCGCCGGACATGGCGTTCCCGCGGATGAACAACATCAGCTTCTGGCTGCTCGTCCCGGCCTTCCTTCTCCTCCTCGGTTCGACGTTGGTGCCCGGCGGAAGCGGCCTCGGTGCCGGCACCGGCTGGACGCTCTACGCGCCGCTCTCGACTGCGGGATCGGCGGGGCCCGCCGTCGACATGGTGATCTTCTCGCTCCACCTTGCGGGCGCAAGCTCGATCCTCGGTGCGATCAACTTCATCACCACCATCTTCAACATGCGCGCTCCGGGCATGAACATGCACAAGATGCCCTTGTTCGTGTGGGCCGTCCTGGTGACAGCTTTCATGCTGCTATTCTCGCTTCCGGTCCTTGCCGGAGCGATCACGATGCTTCTGACCGACCGCAATTTCCAGACCGCTTTCTTCGATCCGTCGAACGGCGGCGACGTCGTGCTCTACCAGCACCTCTTCTGGTTTTTCGGGCATCCGGAAGTGTACATCATGATCCTTCCGGGCTTCGGCATCATCAGCCAGGTGGTCTCGACTTTCAGCCGGAAGCCGGTCTTCGGCTATCTCGGCATGGCCTACGCGATGGTGGCGATCGGGCTGATCGGATTCGTCGTCTGGGCGCACCACATGTTCGTCACCGGAATGAGCCTGGACACGAAGATGTACTTCACTGCGGCGAGCATGGTCATCGCGGTTCCGACGGGCGTCAAAGTCTTTTCCTGGATAGCCACCATGTGGGGCGGGTCGGTGACATTCGAGACACCGATGCTGTTCGCAATCGGCTTCGTCTTCCTGTTCACCATCGGCGGAGTGACCGGGGTCGTGCTCGCCAACGGCGGCGTCGACACTTACATGCACGACACCTATTATGTGATCGCGCACTTCCATTATGTGCTGAGTCTCGGCGCGGTGTTCGCGATCTTCGCCGGCTTTTATTACTGGTTCGGGAAGATGAGCGGGCGGATGTACAACGAGATCCTCGGCAAGATTCACTTCTTCCTGATGTTCATCGGCGTGAACGTGATCTTCTTCCCAATGCACTTCCTCGGCCTTGAAGGCATGCCACGCCGAATCCCGGACTACACGCCGGCCTTCGCGCACTGGAACTATGTCGCGAGCGTCGGCTACATGATCACTGCCGCCGGCCTGATGGTCTTCTTCGTCAATCTGTTCTGGTCGCTCGCGGCCGGCCGGAAGGCCCCCAGCAACCCTTGGGGTGAAGGCGCGACCACGCTCGAGTGGACTCTTCCAAGCCCGCCGCCGTTCCACCAGTTCGAGACTCTTCCCCGCATTGACTAGCCGGCGCTGTCCGTTGACAAGCACAAAGAGGAGGGTGCGAGCATGCCAAACGAGAATCCCTATTCGAAGAAGCTAGGGCCACTGACTTCGTTTGTCGGCGAATGGGAAGGCAATAGCGGCGTCGATCGGTCGTATCACAACAAGGACGACTGGACGACTGAGACCACCTATTTCGAGAAGGCGCACTTCAAGCCGATTCCGGTCCAGGAGAACGGCCAGCAGGTTCTGTGGGGCCTCGTCTATGGCATGACCGCGTGGCGCCACGGCGAGGAAGCCATGGACCCGTTCCACGACGAGATCGGGTTCCTCCTGTGGGACAAGGCCCACAAGCAGGTGATGCGCAACGTGGTCTTCGGCCGGGGAATCGCGATCCTCGCGGGAAGCGACGCCGAGCCGCACGACACAGTCCTGCGGTTCGACGCGAAGCCGGGCGACCCGCACTATGGCGTGCTTCAGAACAAATATCTGCTCGAGCGCGCCGAGATCCGCGACTTCAAGAGCGACTTCACGTTTCATGACGATGGCACGATGAGCTACACGTCGGACCTGGTGCTGAAGCTCGCCGCGACCGGCGAGGAGATGCACCACACCGACAAGAACACGCTTCACCGGGTCAAGCGCTACCACCCGAGCGCCGAAATAGACTGAGCGGTGAGGGTAGCATTGCCGCATTGCTGCTAACTCGAGCGAAGCAGTCCTGCTCACGGCCCACAGCCTGGAGCGGCAGCTGGCGCGAGAATGAACAGGCCGAAAGCACAGCGATCCGTGAGGCAAGATCGCGCTCTTAGTCAGCACGCCCTACGTTCAAGCACTAATGAACTAACCAAAGCGTACAGGCCCGTAGGCCTGCTTGGTGCGGTCGAGAAGACTCGAACTTCCACGGCCTTTCGGCCACAGCGACCTCAACGCTGCGCGTCTACCAGTTCCGCCACGACCGCACGTACATGGGATGTTGGGTGGCATCGATGCCACCCCTGGCCGGCGCGCCTCTAGCAAAGCCCTTCCGCCCGCGCAACGCCGCTGCAGCCGTCCCGAATTGGGACCAGTCTTAAGGAGTTGTTTACCATTTCCCGGTCCTGGCGTTACATTGGGACCATGCTGTTCCTGGCAGCCGCTGCGATCGCGATGGCTCACCCCGGCCATCCTGCTCCGAACTATCATTCGGACGGGCACCGGCCGGGCAGCCTGATCGCCGAAGCGACCGCTACAGTGCGCATCGTTAGCGGGGCGCGGATTAGCGCGACGAGCAGGCCGGTAGGCGCACGACTGGAGACAATCGAGTTGGCGCGAAGCGACGGACAAGCGCAATTGGCAAAGCTGGTAGAATTCGAGTGAATTCAGCTATTTAGCGAAAACGTCACGGTCGAATTCGGCCCGCTCGCGGGAACATCCATCTCGGCGCTATTGAACGGAGTGCTTCCCCCCGGCGGGAGGCTTGGCGCCGGCGGGTCGATCGTCCAGCTGAAGACGAGTTTTCCGGTTCGGTCGCGCAATTGCGCCTTGATCGGTGGCACCGGCTGATTGTTAGGACTGGGGTTGATAATCCGCCCACTGACCACCACCAGCTCGTTGCCGCTCGCCAGCTTCTGCCGCTCTGGGGCGCCAGCCGCGATCTGCAGCGCCGGCGCCGCGGCTGCGGCAAGACCAAGCCCGCGGCGTACAGAATTCGGGGCCAGGAACCACACTGCCAGCGCGACAATCGCCACCACCACGAGAGCGATCAGTACGCCTGTCAGCCAGCTGCGCCGTTGCTGATCCGGCGTTTCGGCCTCGGCTGCCGCAATCTCCTCACGGTCCGGAATTTCCTTCGCCAGTTCCTCGGGGCTTTCGTCGCAGCTTTGGACTCCCCATTGTTCGGCATCCGGAGGAGGCACTGGAACAGACGTCGGGGGTTCCACCAGCGGCGCGCCCGGAGCAACGGGATCGATCGGCACTTCGGCGACGGGCTCGGAGACAGGCTCATTTTCGCCACGATGCCCCTCCTCGGAACCCCAGTCCCGTCGGTCGTCTGTAGACCGGCCGTCATCTGCTTCGGGTTGCGCAAACTCCTCCGGCTCGTCGAGAGCCTCCTCGGCGGCTGTTGTTTCCTCAGGTGTCGCCGTAGTCTGGTGCCAGCTGTGGCCGCAGGCGGCGCAGCGCACCTTCCGCCCTTCCGGCGGGATGGCTCCATCCTTCACCGCATATTGTGTGCCGCATGACGGGCAGGTCAGGATCATCGCTCGCGCCTTCCCCGATGGTGTGCAGCGGATAAACAGGAATGTGCGGACATTGGCAAGGCGGCGCGCTCATGCGACAAGAAGCCTGCGGAGGGGTGAGCGCTGCCTGCACTGGTTGAATTCGACAGCGTCGGGCTGCGTTACGGGACGGGCGCGGAAGTCCTGCGCGATCTGGATTTCCGGCTGGCCGCCGGGGGCTTTTATTTCCTGACTGGCCCGTCAGGAGCGGGCAAGACTTCGCTACTGAAGCTGCTGTACCTCGCGCAGCGTCCGACCCGCGGCCGGATCCGGCTGTTTGATGAAGAGCTGAGTGAAGCGCCGCGCGAGGCTCTCCCCGGATTTCGCAGGCGCATCGGCGTCGTCTTCCAGGATTTTCGGTTGATCCGGCACCTTTCCGCGTTCGACAACGTCGCGCTGCCTCTTCGAATTGCGGGCAGAGACGAGATCGAGATTGAAACCTCCGTTCGAGAAATGCTCGACTGGGTCGGGCTGGCGGATCGCTCGAGCGCTCGTCCCGCGACACTCTCGGGAGGGGAGCAGCAGCGGGTTGCGATCGTCCGGGCGGTGATTGGCAGACCCGAACTTCTGGTGGCCGACGAGCCGACCGGCAACGTCGATGCGGAAATGGCGTCAAGGCTTCTCCGCCTGTTCGAAGCGCTGAATGGGCTTGGAACGACCGTCGTGGTCGCAACACACGACATCAACCTGATTGCATCACAGCCGCGCGCCGAGTTGATGCGGCTGGACGGCGGCACCATGATTGATCCGACAGGCGCATTTAAAAACCCGCCGTTTCCAAGGGCAGTCGGCCCGTGACGCTGGGCAACAGGATAGCCGGAGAGCGCACCCTCCTGCCTGCGGAAAAGGTGCACCGGCCAACGACCGCGCTGATCGCGATCATGACCTTTGTAATGCTGCTTGTTGCGGCCGCGGGGCTCACGCTCACGAATGCCGCAGGCGTGGTAACGAAGGGCGTTCACAATCGGTTCGTGATCGAGCTGCCCGCCGGAATCGCGGCGGATTTGCCCAAAGTCGTAGCGACTGTGCGCTCTCAGTCCGGAGTCTTGAGTGCAACCCCCGTTCCCGAAGCGGAGATGCGAAGCACATTGCAGCGATGGCTTGGCGACGCAGCCGCGGCCCAGGACCTGCCGGTGCCAGCGCTTGTCACGGTCGAACTCAGGAGCGGCTCGCAGCCGCAGCCGCTTGAGGCGCAAATCAGGCGCGAGTTCCCGGGCGCCGCTGTGATCGCGGAGACTGCGGAACTCAGTCCGTTGCTCAGTTCCCTGCACGCGCTGCAATGGCTCGCACTTTTGCTGGTGGTGTTGGTGGCCTTTGCAACCGCCGCTGCAGTGGTCCTTGCTGCTCGAGGCGCTCTCGATACCCATCGTTCCACAATCGAGATCATGCACGGGATCGGAGCCACTGATCGCCAGGTGACTCGCCTGTTCGAGCGCAAGATCGCCGGGGACGCGTTGATTGGAGCGCTAACGGGCAGCCTTGCGGCCGCCATCGGGCTGCTTCTCGTGCGTGGTGCTGGAGCAGCATTTGCAACCGAACTGACGGGTGGAGCTCCGCTGGGCAAGGGTGACATCCTTCTCTTGGCCGCCGCACCGATTCTCGAGGTTATCCTCGCGATCCTTGTTGCTCGTTGGGCGATACTGAAGGCATTGCGTGAGACGTTATGATCCTGCGTTTCCTGTCGCTGTTGCTGCTTGTCTACCTGCTGGGCTTCATCTTCTTCGGAGTGACCCTTGCTGGACCGGCTGGCGACCAGCGCACGGACGCGGCCGTGGTGATAACGGGCGGTCCGGGCAGGATCGAACACGCGATGGATGTGCTGAAGAAGGGGCAGGCGAAGCACCTTTTGATTTCAGGCGTCGACCCATCTGTGACGAAAAAGGATCTCGCGGCTCGTCTGGGTGGAATGGCGCCACTGCTCAAATGCTGCGTGGACCTGGGGACCGAATCCGTGGACACGCGCTCCAACGCAGAGGAAGCGAAACGCTGGATGGATAGCCACCGCTTCCATTCGTTTCGGCTGATCACCAGCGACTGGCACATGCGCCGGGCGAACTACGAATTCCGGCGCGTTTTCGGCGGCAGCGGCGATGTGATTGTGGTTGATGCGGTTCCAACGCAGCCCAAGTTCATCACCCTTTTCGCCGAGTATAACAAATATCTGCTTCGCCGAATTTCGGCGATCGTCGAATAGACATGCAGTGGCTCCGGTCAGCGCTCTACGCGCTCCTCTTCTATCCCATGACCGTTGTCCTGGTGCTCGCGGGGCTTTTCATCACCCTTTTCGGTCGAGACGCCACGCGCCGACTGGTGGCGACATGGGCTCAGCTTCATTACGAGCTCGCCCAGCACATCCTCGGGATTGGCACGGAAGTAACCGGAGCCATTCCTGCCGGCGCCGTGCTGATCGCGGTTAAGCACCAGTCGATGTACGAAACCCTGGAGATGGCGCGCCTGGCGGACACGCCCGTGATTGTGCTGAAACGCGAGCTTTCGCGAATCCCCCTCTTTGGCTGGTTGACGCGCCGCTATGGCGTCATCCCCGTAGACCGGACCGCAGGTGCGAAAGCGCTTCGGGCGATGATGGAGCAAGGGTGCGAGCTCGCTGCGGAAGGCCGGGCCGTAATCATCTATCCCGAAGGAACGCGAGTCCCTCCCGGCTCCGCGCCGCCGCTTCGCTCAGGCTTCGCAGGGCTGTATCGTGCGCTGGGGCTACCGGTGGTGCCGGTGGCGGTGGACAGCGGTCGCTTGTGGACCAAGGGCCTGCTCAAACGCTCCGGGATCGTGCACATTCGCGTCGGCGAGCCGATTCCGGCCGGCCTCAAGCGCGACGAGATCGAGGCGCGAGTCCATTCAGCCATCAACGTCTTCGAACTAGCCTCGGAGGCGAGCGCCTAACTTCTCGGCTGCTGCCACGATCCTGGCTGAAATCGCCGCCAATTCCTCATCGGTAAAGCTCTTGTCGCCCGGCTGAAGCGTCACCTCCACTGCCAGCGAAAGTCCTTCGGAGCTTTCGAAGCGATCGAAGATGCGCGCGTCGACGATCGACTGCTTGTCGGCGCCGCGGATTGCCCGGACCAGGCTTTCCGCAGCCAGATCGGCAGGAACGAAAAAGGCAAAGTCACGGCTGACGGATTGTAGCGCCGGAGGTGAAAAGCGCGGCCGCGCTCTCCCGCTGCCTCGAGGGGACGGGATTGCGTCGAGATGGATCCCGGCGACCGCGACGGGAACTGCGATTTCAAAGCTCTTTAGCATCGACGGATGGAGCGTTCCGAAGCTCGCCAGCACAGTCTTGGGCCCCAGCCGCAAGGTGCCGGACTGGCCCGGGTGATAGAAGGATCCAGCGTCTCCCATCACCTGCAGGTTATCGACCGGAGCTCCGGTCGCCCGGAGCAACTCCATCGCGGCAGCTTTCGCGTCGAACGCGTCGAACGGCTCGGCCTTGCCTTTTCGCCACTGACGGGGCGTTCGCTCGCCGGCCAGCACAATGGCGAGCGCCGGATGCTCCCCGTCCTCAAGATAGCGGCGGCCGATTTCGAACAGCCTGACCGAGGAAGCTCCGCGGTCGAGGTTGCGGCGTACGGCACTTAGCAGTCCCGGGAGGAGCGACGGTCGCATGATGCTCATATCCCGGCTGATCGGGTTTTCCACTGCCCAGTGACCGCCTCCGACAGCTTCCGCCTCGTCCTCGGAAATAAACGACCAGGTGATCGCCTCGTTCAGGCCCAGAGCGGCTGCTGCGCGCCGGACTCGCCGTTCCAGCAATTGCGACGCCACTGCTGTCGGCTTAGCGACTCCGGTCTGGCGCTCCAGCGGTGTCGACGGGATCTTGTCATAGCCTTCGATGCGCGCCACCTCTTCGACGAGATCGGCCAAGCCGCTGATGTCATGCCGCCATGTGGGCGCTTTAAGCTGCTGATTTCCTTCGAATTCGAAGCCGAGCGAAAGCAGGATCGAGCGTTGCCGCTCCTCCGGCACGTCGATTGCAGCGAGCGTCAGCGTTCGCTCCGGGTCGAAGTTGATGAGCGGTCGATCAATCGGTGGGGTGCCGACAAAAAGGGGCTCCGAAGCCTCGCCGCCGCAGATTTCGAGCACGAGACTCGTCAGGATCGCAAGCCCGTCTTCGAGGAACCCCAGATCCACGCCCCGCTCGAACCGGCTGCGCGCATCGCTCGTCAGGCCGAGCCTCTGGCCAGTGCGGGCGATCCGTGCCGGGTCGAAGTACGCGACCTCGAGCATGATGTCCGTCGTGCCGTCGGACACGCCCGAATGCTCCCCGCCCATGATCCCGCCGATGTCGTGCACCTGAGTTTCGTCGGCGATCACGGTCATGGACGAATCGAGCTCATATTCCTTTTCATTGAGCGCGAGCACGCGCTCGTCGTCGTGGGCGCGGCGGGCGATCAGCGCCCGGTCGAGCCTGGCGACGTCGTAGGCGTGGCTAGGGCGGCCGAGGTCCAGCATCGCGTAGTTGGTGATGTCGACGATCGCGGAGATCGGCCGCTGGCCGGCACTCTTTAGCCGCCGCTGCATCCATTCGGGTGAGCTGCCGTTGCTGACGCCGCGGATCGCTCGGCCGAAGAATGCGGGACACCCTTCCGTATCCTCAATGCGGATTTCGATCGGCGGCGCGAACGAGCCTTTGATCTCCGGCACATGCAGCGGCTTCAGGGTCCCGACACCCGCCGCGGCGAGATCCCGAGCGATTCCGCGTACGCCCATGCAGTCGGCGCGATCCGGCGTGATCGCTACGTCGAATATTGGATCGTTCAGGCCCGCATAATCGGCGAAAGCTGCTCCGACGGGCGCATCTTCCGCAAGCTCGATGATTCCCTCATGGGCGTCCCCGAGCTGCAGCTCGCGGATCGAACACATCATTCCCCGGCTCTCGACGCCGCGGATCGCAGCGACCTTAAGGGTCATGTCGCTGCCGGGAACATGGGCGCCGGGAGGCCCGAATACGCTGACCAACCCGGCCCGCGCATTGGGCGCGCCACAGACCACCTGCACCGGGCCTTCGCCGGCGTCGACAGTCAGCACCTGGAGCTTGTCGGCCTGCGGATGGCGCTCGGCCGTCAGCACCTTCGCGACCCTGAACGGCGCGAGCGCCTCGGCAGGGTTGCTGACCTCCTCGACCTCAATGCCGATCGCGGTCAGCCGCTCTGCGATTGCTTCCGCTGGTGCGTCTGTGTCCAGATGCTCGCGTAGCCAAGACAGCGAAAATCTCATGCGCCGATGCCGCCGCTCAGGGTCGGCACGTCGAGCGCCCGGAAGCCGTAATGCTGGAGCCAGCGCAGATCGCCGTCGAAGAAGGCGCGCAGGTCGTCCATCCCGTATTTCAGCATTGCCAGCCGGTCGACGCCGGTACCGAAGGCAAAGCCCTGCCATTCATCGGGATCGAGGCCGCAGTTGGCGATCACCTTCGGGTGAACCATCCCGGAGCCGAGCACCTCCATCCAGCCTTCGGAGCCGCCGACGACGCGGCGGCCCTTCTCGATCGACCAGCCGACATCCACTTCAGCCGAAGGCTCGGTGAACGGGAAGTAGGATGGCCGCATCCTCAGGACGACGTCATCGCGCTCGAAGAAGGCCTTGAGGAAGGTCTCCAGCGTCCACTTGAGGTGGCCCATGGTAATGCCCTTGTCGATCACCAGCCCCTCGATCTGGTGGAACATCGGCGTGTGGGTGGCGTCGCTATCGGATCGATACACTCGGCCCGGCGCGATGATCCGGATCGGCGGCGGCGCTGACGTCATGGTTCGTATCTGCACCGGCGACGTGTGGGTGCGCAGCACATGCGCCTCCGCCTCTGGATCGCCGACAATCCGGCGCGCGTAGAAGGTGTCCTGCATCGCCCGCGCCGGATGGAATTCCGGCATGTTCAGAGCGGTGAAGTTGAACCACTGCTCCTCGATTTCCGGCCCTTCGGCGACCGCGAAGCCGAGGTCGGCGAAAATCTCGGCGAGCTCGTCCATCACCTGGCTCACGGGATGGACACTACCCTGCGGCTGTTCCGGCGCGGGAAGCGACAGGTCGAGGCGCTCCGTCGCGAGGCGCTTTTCTAGGTCAACCGCTTCGAGCGCTTCCTTGCGCGCACCGATCGCGCTCGTCACCGCCTCTCGGAGAGCGTGGATCTTCGGCGCTTCAATGGAGCGCTCCTCCGGGCTCATCTTGCCGAGCGACTTCAGCTGCGTCGTGATCTCGCCCGACTTTCCGAGCAGCCGGATTCGAAGCGCCTCAATTGCCTGAAGGTCAGGCGCGGCGGCAATTTCGGTCAGAAGCTGTTCGGTTTTGGCCATCGCTCCGCCCCATACGCAAAAGGGCGCGGAAGACCAGACCTCCGCGCCCTTCAGCTTTTTACTTATTCTTTGCCGTCAGGCGGAAAGCGCGGCCTTCGCCTGGGCAACCACCGCCTTGAAGGCTTCGCCCTCGTTCATCGCCAGGTCCGCCAGCACCTTCCGGTCCAGCTCAACCCCGGCGAGCTTCAGCGCGTGCATGAACTGGCCGTAGGTCAGCCCTTCGGCGCGGACCGCGGCGTTGATTCGCTGGATCCACAGAGCCCGAAAGCTCCGCTTTTTCACCTTCCGGTCGCGATAGGCGTACTGCCCGGCCTTCTCGACTGCCTGGCGGGCGATCCGGATCGTGTTCTTGCGGCGGCCGTAATAGCCCTTCGCCTGATCCAGAATGCGCTTGTGCTTGGCGCGAGTCGTCGTTCCGCGTTTAATTCTTGCCATTGGTCCGCCTCCTTATTTCAGGCCGTAGGGCGCCCAGAGCTTCACTCGGGCCGTATCGGCCTCGGCGAGAAGTTCGGTGCCGCGGTTCTGGCGGATGTACTTGGCGTTGTGGCTGATCAGCCGGTGGCGCTTTCCGGCGACTCCGTGCTTCACCTTGCCGGTGGCGGTGAGCTTGAAGCGCTTTTTGACGCCGCTCTTCGTCTTGAGCTTGGGCATTTTCGTCTCCTTTGCGCCTCGTTGGACGCGACGTGATCCAATCGCCACGGCATGCCTACCGGCCGGGCCATTGGGTTTTCCACTAAGCTGGAAAGCGGGCGCCTATAGAGGGGTGGGGCGATTCTCGCAAGCCTGAGAGCTTACCAGGGAATGCGCGAGCCGTCGTAGCTGAAGAATTCTCCAGAATCTTTCGGACCCAGTTGTTCGATCACGCGCCGCATGCCGGCCACGCTCTGCTCCGTCGTCAGCGGCGCGGACCTGCCGCCCATCCGGGTCTGAACCCAGCCGGGATGGAGAACTACGGCGGTCACCTTGCCGCGATTGTCGATGGCAAGGCTTCGCCATGCCGAATTGAGCGCGGTCTTCGACGAGCGGTAGGCGATGTAGCCGCCGGACGTATTGTCCTCGATGCTTCCCATTTTGCTGGTGATCGCGATCAGCTTGCCGTTCGAGCGTGCGACCAGCGGCAGCACCGATTGCGCCAGCAGGAAGGGGCCGACGGTCTGGACCGCGAAGGTCTCCAGCCATGCCTCCCCGTCCTCGCCGGTGCTGACCGATTTCGGACCGTAGGTGCCGGCATTGGCGACCAGCAAGTCGAGCGAGTCGAGGCGCTCGCCAAATCCTGCAACCGCTTCGAGATCGCTCATGTCGAGAGTTTCGACACGAACGCCGAGCGAATCGAGCTCCTGGCCGACTTCACGAGCGGTGGCGATGACGGACCAGCCGTCGCTGGAATATTGGCGCGCAAACTCGAGGCCCAGGCCACGGTTCGCGCCGGTGATCAGGACTGATGGCATAAGCTTGCTAACGCAAGGATCGCGAAACGGTTCGATCGCTCCATTCTCTTCCGCCGGATCATCTGGCGCCTGCTGTCGTTTCACTGGAAACGACGGAGGCAGGGTTGGATATCACAGACATTATCCTCGAGCAGCACAATGAGCAGCGACGGCTGTTTGGCCTTTTGCAGGAGATCGATCGCGGCGACGTGGAGTCTCTCAGGCCGATCTGGGCTCGCCTGAGGGGGTTGCTCGACGCTCATGCGGAAGCTGAAGAGCGGTTTTTTTACCCCCGGCTCCTGAAAGAGGGCAAAGGAGCGTCGGACGCCGACAGCGCACCCGACGAGACTCGCGACGCGATCAAGGATCACAACAAGATCCGGGACGCGGCGAAGGCGGCTGACTCGCACGACGTGGGAAGCGAGGAATGGTCGAAGGCCGTCTGCAACGCCGATCTGGAGAACAGCAAGCATATGGCCGAGGAGGAAAGGCAGGGTCTCGCCGACTTCCGCCGAAATTCCTCGCTTGAAGAGCGTCACGAGCTCGGCATCCGGTTTCTCGCCTTCGTGTCGAAGCACCTGACCGGGGTGAAGCCAATCGACAAAGATCCCGACCGTTACGTGAAAGAGCACGAAAGGGAACCTGCCGAAGCATAGCCGACGAAAATCGCTGTCCTACAGGCAGGCAGTTGTGATCCAAGCTGCCGGATGAGCGATTCGCATTCAAAGCCCAATATTCGGCGTGATGGCTGGACCCCAGAGCGGCAACGTCGATTTCTCACCGCGCTCGCCGACACCAGGAGCGTTACCAAAGCCGCGGCCGCCGCCGGCATGAGCCGAGAGAGCGCCTATCGCCTGCGGGGCCGCCGCGACGGAACGCTGTTCGCCACGCTTTCGAACCGCGCACTCGAAGGTCACACGGCGCGAACTGACGCATCGCGGGCTGTTGCGATTTCTCCCGGAAATTCGCCGAAGGTAACGAAGTGGAGGAAGTGGAAGGAGCCCGCTTTCGATACGTGGAGCGGCCTCCTGCGTGAGCTTAGGGAACCAGCACTGTGTCCTTCGGATCGGGCAGGGTCTCCGGGAAATCTAGCGTGTAGTGAAGCCCCCGGCTTTCGTGACGGCTCAGCGCGGAACGGATGATGAGGTCGGCGACTTCGACGAGGTTACGAAGCTCGATGAGATCCGGCGTCACCCGGAAATTGCGGTAGTAATCGGCGACTTCCTGCCGGATCATGTCGATTCGCCGTTTTGCGCGCTCAAGCCGCTTGGTGGTGCGGACGATTCCGACGAAATTCCACATGAAACGGCGGATTTCGCCCCAGATCTGGTGGATCACCACTTCCTCGTCGCTGTCGGTGACCCGGCTTTCGTCCCAGGCGCGGATCGGAGGCGGTTCGGGCAGGTCTGCCCAGCTCGCGAGAATGTCTTTCGCCGCGGCCTCGCCGAAGACCAGACATTCAAGAAGGCTGTTCGAGGCAAGGCGATTGGCTCCATGCAGGCCGGACTGGGTCACTTCGCCGGCCGCGTAGAGCCCGGGTGCGTCGGTGCGCCCCTGCAGGTCCACCAGAACTCCGCCGCAGGTATAATGCTGCGCCGGAACGACCGGGATCGGTTCGCGAGTGATATCGATCCCGATCCCGAGCAGCTTCTCGTAAATGTTGGGGAAGTGCTCGCGGACGAATTCCGGCTCGCGGTGCGAAATGTCGAGGTGGACGTAATCGAGACCGAGCCGCTTGATCTCATGGTCGATCGCCCGGGCAACCACATCGCGGGGCGCAAGCTCCGCACGCTCGTCGAATTGCGGCATGAAGCGCTCGCCGTCGGTGGGCAGTTTGAGCTGCCCGCCTTCGCCGCGGACGGCCTCGGTGATCAGGAAGTTTTTGACCTCCAGATTATAGAGGCAGGTCGGGTGGAATTGCATGAATTCCATGTTCGACACCCGGCAGCCCGCGCGCCACGCCATCGCGATCCCGTCCCCCGTCGCTCCCCTTGGCGCAGTCGAATAGAGATAGGCGCGTCCGGCGCCGCCGCAGGCGAGGATAGTGGCACGGGCGGTCAGGGCCGCGACGCGCCGCGATTTGCGGTTGTAGGCATAAATGCCGTGAACCTGTCCGCTTGTCGAAAAGTCGGTGCAGTGACGGCCGGTGATAAGGTCGATCGCGGCCATGTCCGGTACCAGTGTGATATTCGGATGCTTCGACGCGGCGGTTTCCAGCGCCTGCTGCACCGCGCGGCCAGTCGCATCGGCGACGTGCACGATACGGCGATGGCTATGCCCGCCCTCACGGGTGAGATGCAGGGCGCCGTTCTCACTTGCGAAGGGGACGCCCAGGTCGACAAGGCGGCCGATTGCGTCCGGAGCTTCGCCGATGACATATTCGACCACCTTCTTGTCGTTCAGGCCGGCACCGGCGATCATGGTGTCGTTGACGTGCGCTTCGAACGTGTCTCCCGCTTCGAGGACAGCAGCGATTCCGCCTTGCGCGCGATTGGTTGCGCCTTCGCCGATCGCTCCCTTCGAGATAACCCCGACCTGCAGCTTCGGCGCCAGATTAAGCGCGGCCGTCAGCCCGGCCGCCCCCGAGCCGACAATGAGAACGTCGAACCTGGCGCTCATTCCGCTCCGACCAGACTGAGGAACACATCTTCGAGGTCAGGCTCGCGGGTGCGGACATCGACGATACCGTGGCCACCCGCAGTGAGTGCGGTCAGCACTTCGCCTGCGTTCACGCGGTCTTTCCGGTAGGTGATTTCGAGCGTCCGTTCGTCGACCAGAGCGATATTCTCGAAGCAGCTGTTGGTCGGAACCTGCCCGATGCCGCGGTCGAACGTGACGACCACGGCCTTTTCCTGCGCCTTGGCGACCAGATCTCGCGTCGGCTCGTTGGCGATAACCTTCCCATGATTGATGATCGCAATCCGGTCGCAGAGCTGCTCGGCTTCCTCGAGATAGTGCGTGGTCAGAACTACCGTCACACCTTGTTCGTTGAGTGACCGGACATAGGCCCACAGCTGGCGGCGGAGTTCGACGTCGACACCGGCGGTCGGCTCGTCGAGCACCAGGATCGGCGGGGAATGCACCATCGCTTTCGCGACCAGCAACCGCCGCTTCATTCCTCCCGAAAGAGTGCGGGAATAAGCATTGGCCTTGTCGGTGAGATGCATCGCAGCGAGCAAAGTGTCCGAGCGCCGCTCGCTCGCGGGGATTCCGTAAAGCCCCGCCTGGATTTCCAACGTCTCCCGCGGCGTGAAAAAGGGATCGAAGATGATCTCCTGCGGTACCACACCGATCGACCGCTTGGCGTTGCGCGGGTGATCGTCGATGTCAAAACCCCAGATGACGGCTTTGCCGCCGGTCTTCATGACCAAACCGGCCAGGATGTTGATCAGTGTGGACTTGCCCGCGCCGTTTGGCCCCAGGAGTCCGAAGATCTGGCCGCGCGGCACTTCGAAGCTAACGCCGTCGAGCGCCAGCTTGCCGTCTGCATATGTCTTCGAAAGGGATTCGATTCGAATTGCCGGGTCTGGAGCCATGGCTGGGCGCATAGCCGCGTGCCGCTCGCAGCGGAAGCAGGCGCGGTTACCTAGCCGTTAACCCTAAGCGATAAAGTGATCTTCGGGTTAACCCTATATCCGATTTGGTCGAATGACCGGCCATATTCTCTTCCGCTGCACAATTGCCGCTGCGCTTCTCCTGGCGCCGTCGGCGCTTTTTGCCGCGCCGAAGATCGCCGGCGCCAAGGGTTCCGCGACCGTCCTGCATCCGCTCACGTTGGTGAACAATCAGGACATGGACTTCGGCATTCTGGCGGTCACCACCGGGGGGACAGCCGTTCTCGATCCTTCGACGGGTATCGTCTCGCCGTCGGGCGGAGTGGCCGTGCTGGGCGGCACTTCAACGGCCGCTCTCTTTACCGGCGCTGCCTCGGGAGGCTCTGTCGTCAACATCAAGCTGTCCAACCAGTCGGTCAATTTGACGCGGATCGGCGGCACCGAACAGATAGTGCTGTCGAGCCTAACGCTGGACGGCCCGAGCAAGCGCACCATGGCGAAAGCGAGCAGCTTCCAATTCCATGTGGGTGGCACGTTGACCATTCCGGCTGGCCAGGCAGAAGGGTCCTACACCGGGACCTTTTCGGTCACTGCTCAGTACCAGTGATTCAAGTCACGTGGTTGCCATTCACGGTTAAATTTCTCCCTACCGAATCCCTTTAACGGTCGGTCAGCCGAACGCGTCATCTTCTGGGGCAGCAATTTTGCGCCACAGGGGACGTGGGATGAACAAGTTGAGTTTGATTGGTGCAGCTGGCGTTGGAGCTGCTCTTTTTGGTTCGGCGCCCGCCGAGGCAGCGCCGGTTTCGGCGCCAGCCAACGGCAAAGCGGTCATTTTGATCCCGCTCAAGCTGACCAAGGTTCAAGACCTGGATTTCGGAACCGTCGTCACATCGGCGGCTTCGGGCCAAGTAATCGTCGATCCGAGCAGCGGTACCGCCACGCCCTCTGGGGGTGTCACCGTCGTTGGCACGACGAGCGCTGCGGCAAAGTTCGATTTTGCCGGTACCGCGAATCAACAAGTGAATTTCAGCATTAGTTCGTCGCTACCAATTCTGCTTTCCGACGGGTCAGGAAACACTTTGCCGCTGACGGCACTGAACCTGAGTGCCGCCACCGGGACCGTCGATCCGACCACCCTTCTGGTCGAAGTCGGGGTAGGAGGAACCATCGACGTCAATGCCAATCAGATGGATGGAACATACACAGGCCAGTTCGACGTCACGGCTGACTATAACTGAGCGGGAATGTGACGGCTTGTCGCGGCCATGGCGCGCCCCTAAGTGGACTGCCATGGCCGCGCCACCGCCTCCTGAAGTCATTCGCGTATCGACAGCACGAGTTGCTTGCGACGGCTCGGGCGAGGTGGCGCCGGCGCTCGGCCATCCGCGCATTTACCTGAGGATTGACCCGGAGGTGGGCTGGGTCGAATGCGGCTATTGCGACCGCAGATACGTGCTCGAGGGGGGACCGGCGGATCAGGGCTCGTGACTGCCGATCCGCGCCAGTTTCTTTATCGGAACCTCGATCCGAATGAAGCCCGCCGGCTCGCCCAACGGCATCTTTCCGCATGTGACGACGGCGAACTCTTCCTGGAATATCGCGCGAGCGAGGCGTTTGGCTTTGACGATGGCCGGCTAAAGACCGCAGACTACAGCACCGGTTCCGGTTTCGGTCTCCGCGGAGTCACGGGCGAAACAACGGCGTTCGCTCATGCCAACGAGATCAGCGCGGCCGCCATCGACCGCGCAGCTGCAACGTTGAAATTGCTCGATCCGGCGAAGAATCCGGCCGCCCCGCCCCCCGCGCACACCAATCAGTCAATGTACAGCGCCGACAATCCGCTGATCGAAGTGCCCTTCGCGGACAAGGTAGCGTTGTGCCAGCAGATCGATTCGGCCGCCCGCGCTCGCGACCCGCGGGTCAGCCAGGTGAGCGTCTCGCTTTCCGCGAGCTGGCGAGCGATCGAAATCCTCCGCAGCGATGGTTTCACGGCTTCTGATGTCCGGCCGCTTGTGCGCCTGGGTGTGCAGATCGTCGCAAATGAGAACGGGCGACGAGAGACCGGCTATTTCGGCCTTGGCGGCCGCTATCTCTACGACAATCTGTTCGATCCCGCGGTCTGGAACCGGACGATCGACGAGGCCCTCAGCCAGGCGCTGGTGAATCTTCAATCGGTCGCCGCGCCGGCCGGTGAAATGCCTGTGGTTCTTGGCCCCGGCTGGTGCGGCGTGTTGCTGCACGAAGCGGTCGGCCACGGGCTGGAAGGCGATTTCAACCGCAAGGGCACATCCGCGTTCAGCGGCCGTATCGGCAGCCAAGTCGCCGCGCCCGGAGTGACGGTCGTAGATGACGGGGCGATTTCGCAGCGGCGCGGATCGCTCACGATCGACGATGAAGGGACGCCGACCCAGCGCAATGTGCTGATCGAGGACGGAATCCTCAAAGGCTATATGCAGGACCGGCTGAGCGCGCGTCTGATGGGCGTCGCTCCGACCGGCAATGGCCGCCGCGAAAGCTTCGCACACGCACCCATGCCGCGCATGACCAACACCTTTATGCTCTCGGGCAATGACCAACCCGGTGAGTTGATCGAACGGGTAAAGGACGGGATCTTTGCCAAGAGCTTCGGCGGCGGCCAGGTGGATATCACCAGCGGCAAATTCGTCTTCTCGTGCACCGAGGCCTATCGGATCCGGAACGGAAAGGTGGCGGAGCCGGTGAAGGGCGCAACGCTCATCGGCGACGGGCCGACGGTGCTCACCCGGGTCAAGGGCATCGGCAACGATCTCGAGCTCGACGAGGGCATCGGAGTTTGCGGCAAGGGCGGCCAATCGATCCCGGCCGGCGTAGGCCAGCCGACGCTGCTGATCGATGGTCTGACGGTTGGTGGAACCGCGGCTTGAACGGCGAGACGAGCTGGCAAAGCGAAGTCGTCGATTTCTGGTTGAGCCTGGAGCCGGAGCGATGGTGGAGCGCCGACCCTCGGCTCGACGAGCTGGTCCGCAATCGATTTTCCGAGTTGTGGAAGGAGAAGCGACAGCTTCCGCCCGAGCTATTCCTGACTGACGCTCGCACCGCGCTCGCCGGCGTAATCCTCTTCGATCAGTTCCCGCGCAACATGTTCCGCGCCACTGCCGAGCAATACTCCACCGACCCGCTGGCGGAGGCGATCGCTCGCGGTGCGGTCGATCGAGGGTTGGACGAACAGCTGGATGAGAAGGGCAGGATCTTCCTCTACATGCCCTTCATGCACAGCGAGAATATGGACGATCAGCGGCGATCCCTCTTGCTGTTCACGGCCTTGGGGGAGCCGCAGCAGCTGAAATACGCAAAGCAACACCACGACATCGTCGAGCGCTACGGGCGGTTTCCGCACCGAAATGCCGTGCTGGGCCGGGCTTCGCGCCCGGATGAGATCGAGTCGGGCGCCGACAAACCGTGGTGAGCTAGTCGAAGAGGCTCGAAACCGAGCTTTCGTCAGCGATTCGGCGCATGGCTTCGGCCAGGAGCGGCGCAATCGTCAGGCGGCGGAGCTTCCCTTCGCTTGGATCCGCCTCTCCAGTGCAGATGGAGTCGGTGACCACCAGCTCGCTGAGCTCCGATGTCGCGACCCGTGCCAAAGCTGCGCCCGACAGGACGCCGTGCGTGCAATAGGCGTAGACGTCCGTGGCGCCCTGCTGTTTCAGCGCCGCAGCTGCGTTGCAGAGGGTGCCGGCTGAATCGACAATGTCGTCGATAAGGATGCAGGTGCGCCCCTCGACATCACCGATGATGTTCATCACCTCGGATTCGCCCGCGCGCTCACGCCGTTTGTCGACGATCGCCAGCGGAGCGTTGTTCAGCCGCTTGGCCAGGCTTCGGGCTCTCACCACGCCACCGACATCGGGCGAAACCGCGGTCAGGATCTCCGTGTCGAATCGCGCCTTGATGTCTGCAGCAATCACCGGAGAGGCAAAGAGATTGTCCGTCGGGATGTCGAAGAAGCCCTGAATCTGTCCGGCATGGAGGTCGACGGTCAGAACCCGGCTGGCACCGGCGACGGTGATGAGATTAGCGACCAGCTTGGCTGAAATCGGCGTCCGCGGCCCCGGTTTGCGGTCCTGCCGCGCATAGCCGAAATACGGGAGGACGGCCGTAATCCGCTTTGCCGACGCCCTGCGCAGCGCATCGATGCAAATTAGCAGCTCCATCAGATTGTCGTTCGCGGGATAGCTGGTCGACTGGACGACGAAGACGTCCTCGCCGCGCACATTCTCGTTGATCTCGACGAAAATCTCCTCGTCGGCAAAGCGGCGGACGCTAGCCTGCGTAAGTGGCATTTCGAGATAGTCGGCGATTGAACGGGCCAGCGGCGCATTGCTGTTCCCGGCGAGCAATTTCATGGGCTTCGGCTCCCCCGAGTAGGTGAGCCTGCCTTAACCGCCGCAGCCGTTTCGTAAAGCCTTGGCTTGCCGAAGCGTCCTCGCGCGTTAAGGCGCTTGCATGACCGCCAAGGGGACAGATCGGCTGAAAATCGCGCTTGCACAGATGAACCAGCGCGTCGGCGACCTCGAAGGCAATGCCGAGGCCATTCTGGCCATGCGCGAAAAGGCGGCGGGAGCCGATCTCCTTCTTTGCCCCGAGCTTCAGCTTACCGGCTATCCGCCCGAAGACCTAGTGCTGAAGCCGGAATTCGTCCGCCGCACCATGGAGGTGACGGAGCGGCTGGTCGACGCGACGGCTTCGCCGGGGTCGGCGATCCTGTTCGGGACGATTCTCGCCGAGGCGGGCGGCACTTACAATGCAATGGTCCTCGCAAACGAAGGGCGGGTGCTTGGGCGGACGCTGAAGCGCGAGTTGCCCAATTACGGCACGTTCGACGAGAAGCGCATTTTTACGCCCGGACCGATGCCGGAGCCGCTCGAGTTTAATGGCGTGAAGATCGGCGTTCCGATCTGTGAGGATATCTGGCTCGAGCCGGTCTGCACTCATCTCGCCGAGCGGGGTGCTGAACTGCTGCTGGTGTCGAACGGAAGCCCCTACGAACTCGACAAGGATGATCGCCGCCAGAAGCTGGTTCGCTCCCGCTGCGTTATGAGCGGCCTGCCGATCGCCTATCTCAATCGCGTCGGTGGACAGGACGAGCTGGCGTTCGATGGGTCATCCTTCGTGATGCACGCCGACGGCGATCTGATAATCCAGATGCCCGACTGGGAAGAGTCCCTGCTGGTGACGGATTGGAGCCGTGGCACGCATGGGTGGCGCTGTGACACCCGCGCGCTTCACGCGCTCGATCCCTACCCCGAGGACATCTATCACGCGATGATGGTGGGGCTGCGCGATTATGTGCGCCGCAACGGCTTTCCCGGCGTCATTCTCGGCCTTTCCGGCGGGATCGACAGCGCCCTTTCGGCGGCGGTCGCGGTCGACGCCCTCGGAGCAGACAAGGTCTGGTGCGTGATGCTGCCGTCAAAATATACCAGCGAGGAGAGTCTCGACGACGCGCGAGAGTGTGCCAAACTGCTGGGCTGCCGCCATGACGTCGTGACGATCGCTCCCGGAGTGGATGCGTTGGACAGGATGCTTGCGCAGGAATTCGAAGGCACTAAGGCGGGCCTTGCGGAGGAGAATATCCAGGCGCGGCTCAGGATGGTGGCGCTAATGGGCCTGTCGAACAAGTTCGGCCCGATGCTTCTCACAACCGGCAACAAGAGCGAGATGAGCGTGGGATATGCGACGCTCTACGGCGATATGGCGGGCGGCTACTCGGTGTTGAAGGACGCCTACAAGACCACGGTCTTCGCGCTTTCGAGCTGGCGGAACGCAAACAAGCCGAAGCGGGCGCTGGGGCCTGATGGGCCGGTGATGCCGGAGCGGGTGATCACCAAGCCTCCGACGGCCGAATTGCGCCCGGGCCAGAAGGACCAGGACAGCTTGCCGCCTTATCCGGTGCTCGACCGGATTCTCGAGGGGCTGGTCGACAAGGAAATGTCCGTGAAGGAGACCGCGCTCGCGACGGGCGAAGACGCGGCGTTGATCGCGGAAATAGAACGCAAGGTACTCCTCGCCGAATATAAGCGCCGGCAAGCGCCCCCTGGGGTGAAGATCGGCAGTCGCAACTTCGGGCGGGATCGGCGGTATCCGATCAGCAACTTCTTTCAGACCGGCCCGAAATGAGCGTCGTGACCCGCTTCGCGCCTTCGCCGACCGGTCGTCTTCACGTCGGCAACATCCGGACTGCGCTGCACAACTATCTCTTCTCGCTGAAGAACGGCGGCGAGTTCGTCTTACGGATCGACGATACCGACGGGGAACGGTCGACGGCGGAGTTCGCCCGGTCGATTCTCGAGGACCTGGACTGGCTTGGGTTAGAACCGGCTCGAATCGAGCGCCAGTCCGATCGGTTCGAACTCTACGAACGGCAATTTGAGCGACTGGAGGCTGCAGGCCGCGTCTACGCCTGTTACGAAACCTCTGAGGAACTGGAGCTTCGCCGCAAAGTGCTGCTCGGGCGCGGGCTCCCGCCGGTGTACGAGCGCAAGGCCAAAGGAGCGCCGGCGCCGGAAGGAAGGGCACCGCACTGGCGCTTCAGGCTCGATCACGATCGCCCAATTGCCTGGACCGACCTGATCCGCGGGGAGCAGCATTTCGACCCCAAGTTGCTCTCCGATCCTGTGATCCGCCGCGAGGACGGCAGCTGGCTCTACCTGCTGCCAAGCGTCATCGACGACATCGACCTCGGGATCACACACATCGTGCGCGGTGAAGACCACGTTTCCAACAGCGCCGTACAAATCCAGATGTTCGAAGCGCTCGGCTCTAACGCGCCCGAATTCGCGCACGAAGCACTGCTGGTCGCGGCCGAGGGCAAGCTGTCGAAGCGGCTGGGCGCGGTTGGGATCGATGCTGTCCGGGAGGCTGGGCTGGAACCGCTGGCCCTGCTGTCGGTGCTGGCGCGAATCGGCACGTCGCAGCCCGTGGAACCTGCGCACTCGCTGGAAGAGTTGGGTGCCCATTTCGATTTCTCGACCTTCGGCCGCGCGCCGGCGCAGTTTGAACTGCACGAGGTCGAGCTGGTCAATGCAAAGTTGGTTCACGGCATGAGCTTTGCTGAAGTGCGCGGCCGGCTTCCGGGGGACGCGGCGCAGCAGGATTGGGAGCTGATCCGTCCGAACCTGACGCGAGTCTCGGATTTCGATGCCTGGATGCCTGTGCTTCATGGGGAGATCGAACCGCCTGAACTCAGCGACGAGGAACGGCAGCTCGTCCGCGAAGCGGCGGCTGCCGCTGAGCATCTCGACTGGGCAGACCAGCCGTGGAAGCTGCTCACCACGCGACTCAAGGAATCGACTGGCAAAAAGGGCCGCGACCTCTTCCATCCCCTTCGCCTTGCGATCACCGGTCGCGATAGCGGTCCCGAAATGGCCGGATTGATAGCGGCAGCCGGCAAGGCCCGGGTGATCCGACGGCTGGAGGCGGCGGCAAAGCGTTAGCAGCGGCGGCGCACAACACGATTTTGATTGAATATAGCGAGTGATGTTGTAACATTGCACACCTCACAGCGAAGGAGTTCGGTAATGACGACCTACGCTCCGGTCCGGGCCTACGCAGACCACAAATTCCACCCACGAGTCCTGCTTTTGATCGCCGCCGGTCACGCCGCCGTGATACCGCAGCCTTGATGATAAGGACCGATCTCCCGCAGCGGATCGGGCACCCGACCATCCTTGTCGATTGGATTCCCGCACCCAAGCCCCCGCCACCGCACCCGATCGAAACTCCGCAAAAACTTCAGGTGCAGCAGCCGACCCGCCCGACCATCGATCATCCAGAGCACATCGAGCAAACCCAACTTGACACCGGGCCGACAGCCGACAACACGATCGTGGTACCCAATCTCACCCTGATCGACCCGCGCCCGTTGATACCTCTGGGGCAAGCCGAGCCGGTGCGAACAGGCCCTCGCTTCGCCACTCCGCAGTCGGAGCTGAAGCCCCCTTATCCCGAGGCAAAAGCACTAGCAGGTGAGGAAGCGACCCTTCGGCTAAGGCTCACGATAGACGCACAAGGACGCGTCACTGCCGTCGATCCAGTCGGAACCTCTGATCCCGCATTCCTTGCCGCAGCGCGGAAGCACATTCTTGCCCACTGGCGCTATCAGCCCGCCACAGCGGATGGGCACGCAGTACCCAGTTCGACGGTGATCACGCTGCAATTTCAGCTGGATTGAACAGCGCAGCCATGGCGGGGGCAACGCGAGCAGGGCAATGAGCCACTGGCGAGGCGGCGTCGCAGCGCCTATCTTCGACTCATGTCCGTCTTGCCAAGACCGGTGGGCCCGCGCGCCGCATTGCGCGATCTGGTCGCATTCCTGCGGCATCGCAGCCGTGAACAGGTGATCGGAGCGATTCTGGCGGTCCTCGTCACCGCAATCATCGTTCTCGAGTTCATCCTGCAACCCTACACGCTCCCACAGTCCCCGGCTCCGGTGATCTATGTGCAAAGCTGGAGCGCCAATCGGACGACGGCGGAGATCGTCGCCGATCAGAAAAAAGACCAGGAAGCGAAGCGGCAACAACAGCTGGCCCGGCAGCGTGAATTCCAGAAGCTCGCCAAAGACTTCGGGATAAAGTGAGGCAAGACGCCCGGTTCATGGCCGAGGCCGTGGCGCTGGGCGAAGCGGCGCGCGGAACCACCGCTCCGAACCCCAATGTCGGCTGCGTGATCGTTTCACCGGAAGGCGAAGTGCTCGGGCGCGGCGCAACGGCGTCTGGTGGAAGGCCACACGCAGAGGCTGTAGCGTTAGAAGGCGCCGGTAAAGGAGCGAAAGGTTCAACGGTGTACGTCACGTTGGAGCCGTGTGCGCATAAGAGCGAGCGGGGTCCTGCTTGCTCCAGCCTGCTGATCGACGCGAAGCCCGCGCGCGTGGTGGTTGCGTTGGCCGACCCGGATGCCCGCACCAACGGCAACGGCATCGAGCGTCTGAGAGAAGCCGGAATCCAGGTAAAGGTCGGCACCGGGAGAAAAGCTGCGGCCGAATCGCTCTCGGGCTACTTCACTCGGCTCAGGCTCGGGCGACCGCGGATCACGCTGAAGCTGGCGTTGTCGATCGATGGCAAGATCGCCCTCCCCTCGGGCGAGTCGCAGTGGATCACCGGCGAAGATGCGCGGCGACATGTGCACTTGGAACGCGCCCGGTCCGATATGATCCTGGTCGGCCGCGGCACCTATCTGGCCGACAAGCCCCGGCTCGACGTTCGTCTCCCCGGCCTCGAAGAGCGCTCGCCAAGCCGCGCGCTCCTGACACGCGGAGAGGCAGTCGAAGGATGGGAAACCCTGTCTTCTCCGCACGATGTGTACCGGCTTCATGACGTCAACGACCTGCTGGTGGAGGGTGGGTCCTCGACTGCCACCGCTTTCCTGTCGGCCGATCTCGTCGATCGAATCCTGATTTATCGGGCCCCCATCATCGTCGGCGAAGGCAAGTCTTCATTCGGCTACGTGGGGCTCGACGCAATCGCCGATGCTCACGGCAAGTGGCGCATCGCTCGCGAACGGCGGCTCGGGGTCGACCGCCTCGAAGTTTACGAGCGGGTGCGGGCAAGCTAGGCCGCCAGCATGTTCACCGGGATCGTCACCGACGTCGGCACCGTCATAAAAGCGGAGCAGAGGGCGGACCTTCGCCTCACTATCCAGTGCGGCTATGACATGAGCTCGGTCGATCTCGGCGCCTCCGTCTGCTGCTCCGGTGTCTGCCTGACGGTGGTCGACAAGGGCGACGACTGGTTTGCGGTGGATGTTTCCACCGAGACACTTTCGCGGACCGCGCGCGATCTGTGGATCGAAGGCGCGATGCTCAATCTCGAGCGCTCCCTTCGAGTGGGTGACGAGCTCGGTGGCCATTTCGTCACCGGGCACGTCGACTGCGTTGGGGAAGTGGTGGAAGTGCGCGCCGAAGGCGGATCGACCGGGATCGATATCGCCATCCCGCGCCAATTCGCCGCGATGGTCGCGCCCAAGGGTTCTATCGCGCTCGAAGGCGTATCGCTGACGGTCAACGAAGTCCGCGATGCGGTGGACGGAAGAACCCATTTTGCGGTCAACGTCATCCCGCACACCGCACAATGCACCACCTTTGGCGCCGTCGCTTCTGGACGACAGCTGAATGTCGAAGTGGACGTACTCGCGCGCTATCTCGACCGGATGCTGGCCGCTCGCGCACAATAGGAACATCGTTGTTTCCTCTTTCAATCACATTGTGGTGTGATATGGGCTGCAGATGAGTGCAACCCTGATCGAGCGGCTGACCGCGATCATCGACACCGGCGAGGTGAGCAGAGCGGCGCTTGCGCGCGCGGCCGGTTTGCACCCCAACAGCCTTCGAAAGCTCGGGACACCGGAGTGGAATCCCACGGCAGACACGCTGATGCGGCTTGAAAAGCTGCTGCAGCGCGGAACGACCGAGGTGCTGGTCGGGACCGAGACGATCATCGACGAGGCCCGTAACGGCCGCATGTTCATCCTTGTCGACGACGAGGGGCGGGAGAACGAGGGAGATTTGGTGATCCCGGCCCAGATGGCGACTCCTGAGGCCATCAACTTCATGGCGCGGCATGGGCGTGGCCTGATCTGCCTGGCACTGACGAAGGAGCGGGCCGACCAATTGGGGCTGGAGCCGATGACCCGCACAAACCGGAGCCGAAACGAGACCGCTTTTACCGTCTCTATCGAGGCTAAGGACGGGATTTCCACCGGAATCAGCGCTGCCGACCGGGCGCGGACGATCGCCGTCGCCATTGACGCGGCGCACGGGCCGGATTCGCTGGTCTCGCCGGGTCACGTATTTCCGCTGGTGGGCCGCACGGGCGGGGTCTTGGTCAGGGCGGGCCATACGGAGGCCGCGGTCGACGTCGCGCGGCTTTCCGGTCTCAACGCGAGCGCAGTGATCTGCGAGATCATGCGCGACGATGGCGCGATGGCGCGGCTCGACGATCTCATGGACTTCGCAAGGGCTCACGGACTCAAGATCGGCACGATCCGCGACCTGATCGCCTATCGGCTGAAAAAGGATCATCTGGTCGAACGCACGACCTCAAGCCGATTCCGGGCGAAGGACGGTGCGGAGTGGGAGGCGCAGGTGTTTCGCGACAAGTCGACTGGCGAGGAGCAAGTTGCGCTTGTCCACGGCACAATCGATCCTGACAAGCCGGTGCTGGTGCGGATGCACAGTATCAATCTGTTCGCCGACGTCCTCGCCGAGGCCGGTCCGCGTTCGGGCCTCCTGCATGGCGCGATGCAAATGATCGAGCGCCAAGGTTCGGGTGTCGTGGTTGCTCTCCATGCCGCCGCTCCCGGCTCTTTATCGCGAGCGATCGACGTGCGCTCGGGCAAACCGCCACAGAGCGGCGAGGAGCTCCGGAGCTATGGAATCGGAGCGCAAATCCTGGCTGCTCTCGGCATTCACGAAATGATCCTGCTCACCAACACGCACCTCTCACCGGTCGCCTTGTCGGGCTATGGCCTTGCGATCGTTGAAGAACGCACAATCGAAACGGCGGATTGACGTCATGTCCACCATTCTCATCGTCGAAGCGCGCTTCTATCCGCATTTGAACGACATGTTGCTGGACGGTGCGCGACGTGCAGTCGAAGCGGCCGGTCACAAGCACGAAACCATCACCGTTCCAGGCGCACTGGAACTTCCCGCAGCCATCAACCTCACCGCGAAGAGCGGCCGCTTCTGCGCGTTCGTTGCGCTAGGCGTGGTCATCCGCGGCGAAACCTACCATTTCGAGATCGTCGCCGGAGAAAGCGCCCGCGCGCTCATGGATTTGACGTTGCAAGGGTTCGCAATCGGCAACGGCATTCTCACTGTCGAGAACGAGGCCCAGGCAATCGAACGCGCCGACCCCAGCCGCGGAGATAAAGGAGGCCACGCGGCCCGGGCCGCGCTGGCGCTGTTCGATCTGCGCGCAAAATACGGAACCTAGGCTTCCCGTTCGATCGCCTGCCGAGCGCTTGCTCGCAGATTCTGCAATCGCGAGGCGATCGAGCTCTCCTCGCCTGCTCCGGAGAGCATGTCTGCAACCGCGCCGATCACCTGAAGCACGATGTCGAGGTTCTGGAGCCGCTCACCATATCTGATCACCGCGTGAGGGTCGCCGAGCAAATCCTCGCAATGAGCACCGAGGAGCTTCGTCACCGCGCGAAGATCCATTCCGAGTTCGATGGGTGACGCCGCGTCGTGTGACTCCGGCTTGAGCGGCAACGGTATTGCTCCCGCCTTCATCGCCCGAAGCGCATCATCGACACGCTTCTGCTCCCCGTTCGAAGGGGGAGCGAGCCACTCCCGAACCGAAACGACCGAGGAGAAGCGGAGGCCGCATCGGCTGGCTTCAGACCACATGACCTGCGCGGGGATAGTCAACGAACCGCGAATCAGGCGTACGGACGATCCGTCCTCCGGCACTGCGGCTGCTTCAACAAGAGCGCCGGTCGTGGACATGTTCCTGATCCTGACCGGAACGGAGAATCCGGGGCCCTGCACGACTGCTGCCAGAAACATGTTGCTCCGAACGGCAGCGCGGCCGTCGGAATCGCAATCCGGAATTGGTATCGAATGCATAAGCTAGCCGGCGTGAGGGCCAGCAGCATCCGCCGCAATGTTTGACCGGTATTTTGCGGTCTCGGGATCAGGCATAAGCCACTGGTCGCTGCCGGCAAGGAAAACGGCACCCGAATGACCCGCTTGCGACCATTTTACCGTGGCGGAGATTGACCCCAGCCGCGGGACCATGATGTCCACCCGTTCTCCTTCCCTGAATTGTGCGGCCGCTTCGATGCAGCAGCCCGCATCGGAAATATTACTGATGATCGCGGAGACCTCCGGCCGATGCTTGCTTCGTACGCGCGCATCGATCCACCGGGGAGAACGGCTGGGGCGCTTGCGTTGGGTCGGCTTTCGCATGTCCACTACCTCACTTGGTCCCGGCCAATCATCCGAGAACGCGTTTGAGGATTGACTAACCATTCATCCAATCTGGACTCGAAGGTTCCAGTTATGAGGCGAGGCTGAGCGTCGCCCAAATGGGTAAATGGTCTGATGCCCGGCGCGCTACCCCGCTCAGATGGACGCCGGAATCCCGGACCTGGAGCGGAGATTGAACGATGATGCGGTCCAGCGCGGCTACAGGATGCCGCGCGTGGAAGCTCGGGCCGGTCGGCGCCAGCCTGAACCCTGGCGGAAGGTCGCGGAGGCAGCCTCCGGCGACCCGCCACTCGTTGGTGTCCCCCATTAATATCGTCGGCATGACTTGAGGCCGGCGGGCGACGGCCTCAAAGATCGCCCGCATCTGGCGTTTCCGCCAAAGCCCGGAGAGATCGAGGTGCATCCCGATCACCCGTAGCGCACGATCGCCAGGGAACAGTAGCTCCGCCATCACCGCGCCTCGCGGCTCCAGCATCGGCAGGTCGAGCGCAGCGCAATCCAGAATCCCGATATCACGCTTCACCAGGATGGCGTTGCCGTGCCAGCCGATATTGCGCGTATTCACGTTGAGCAGCTTTTCGGCGTGACGCCGTGCCTTTTCGAGCGGACGGCGGTGGCGAACTCCAAGCGCGACCGGCTTGTACATGCCGTGGTCGTCGATCAGCTCGTGCGGCACCGCCGACGCGCGACCACCGAAACGCCTGTCCGCCTCCTGCAAAGCAACGATGTCTGCATCGATCTCGCGCAGCACTTCGAGGATCCGGTGCGGATCGCGGCGACGATCCGTGCCGACTGCCTTGCGCATATTGTAGCTGGCGACGGTGAAGGTCGGGCCGGTCATCGAAGCATTCAAGTCTCCACGCTCGGCAGCGGTTCCGAGCGCCTAGGCCCAGTCCGAAGTCACAGCGTCGGCTTTAGCCGGATTATCGACCACGAGGATGAGCCGGTTTTCATGATCGCTGTATTGGGTGATGATGTTCACGCCCGCCATTGCGAGGGCGTAGGCGATGGCGCCCAGCTGCCCCGGTATCTCCTGCTTCAGGTGGCGAACGACGACTTCCCGAACCGCGACCACGTCGAGACCTGCGCGCTCGGCTGCGAACCGAGCACGCTCGCCGTCGCGGATGAGGAAATGAGCATGGCCCTGACCTTCGAAGGTGAACACGCCGCCTCCTTCAAGGCTAACGCCGCATTCGCCCATCGCCTCGCCGAAGCGGGCGAGGGCGCCAGGGGTATCCTCAAGCCGCACGTGGATGTCGTACACCCGCTAAATCCTTCCGCTGCTGGTTAAACGTCGAGATTGGCGACGTTGAGCGCGTTCTCCTGGATGAACTCGCGTCTGGGCTCAACCACATCACCCATCAGCCGGGTGAAGATCTCGTCGGCGACGTCCGCCTGCGCCACCTCGACGCGAAGCAGCGAGCGGTTGGCCGGATCGAGCGTCGTCTCCCACAGCTGCTCGGCGTTCATTTCACCGAGGCCCTTGTAGCGCGAGATCGAAAGGCCCTTGCGGCCGGCGGCAAATACTGCCTCAAGAAGCTCCGACGGTCGAGTGACGGCTACGCTCTTTGATGCGGCTGCTTCAGTTGGCTGCTCATCGGCCTCCAACCCCTCGATCGGATCCGGTTTCTGCTCTTCGGTGACCGCGCCCTTCTTGAGCGTTTTGAGCGCCAGCGGCTGCTGGTAAACGGAGGCTTGCTCGGCAGCGAGCCCGTGAAGCTTGCGTGCTTCCGCGGAGACCAGGAACTTCTGCTCAATGATGTAGGCATCGGTCACACCCCGCCACACCCGCCGGAGCAGATAGCCGCCTTCTTCGGCAAGCTCACCCGACCACACGGCTTCGGGGTCGCTCCGCCCAAGCCACTCAGCGACGCGCTTGATCGCTGCTCCCCGGCCACCGGCATTCAGGTCCGGAGCAAGCGCACTGTTGATTGCCAACGCTTCCAAGAGACCCGGATCGTATTTCCGGGGTGCGTAGCGCATAAGCGTGCGAATCCGGCGAGCGTGGTCGACCAGCAATTTGAGATCGGCGCCGGTGCGCGGGCCTTCACGAGTTTCCAACACCAGCCCTTCGAGCCCGGCCTCCTCGAGATAATCGTCGAGCGCGGCGTCGTCCTTCAGGTAAACCTCGGAGCGGCCTCGGCTGACCTTGTAGAGAGGCGGCTGGGCGATGAAGAGATGCCCGGCCTCGATCAGCTCCGGCATCTGTCTGTAAAAGAAGGTGAGCAGGAGCGTCCGGATGTGCGCGCCGTCGACGTCGGCGTCGGTCATGATGACGATCTTGTGATAGCGAAGCTTTTCGAGATTGAATTCCTCGCGGCCAATCCCCGTGCCGAGCGCCTGGATCATCGTCCCGATCTCGCGGCTGGACAGCATCCGGTCGAAGCGGGCGCGCTCGACGTTCAGAAGCTTGCCGCGGAGTGGAAGGATGGCCTGGTTGTGGCGGTTTCGGCCCTGCTTTGCCGAGCCGCCGGCGCTGTCGCCCTCGACCAGGAACAGTTCCGAAAGCGCAGGGTCGCGCTCCTGGCAGTCCGCGAGCTTTCCCGGAAGCGAAGCGATGTCCATCACCCCCTTGCGGCGGGTGAGGTCACGCGCCTTGCGGGCCGCTTCACGGGCGGCGGCCGCGTCGATAATCTTCTGAACAATGGTCCGGGCGTTCGCCGGATTTTCCTCGAGCCATTCGGCGAGCTTGTCGGCGATCAGGCTTTCGAGCGGCTGACGCACTTCGGAGCTGACCAGCTTGTCCTTGGTCTGGCTCGAGAATTTGGGATCGGGAAGCTTCACGGAGACAATTGCCGTCAGCCCCTCGCGCATGTCATCGCCGGTGAGGCTGACCTTTTCCTTCTTCAGCTGGCCGGAGCGCTCCGCATAATTGTTGAGCGTGCGCGTCAACGCTGCCCGGAAGGCCGCGAGGTGGGTGCCGCCATCCCGCTGCGGGATGTTGTTGGTGAAGCACAGGACGTTCTCGTAATAGCTGTCGTTCCATTCGAGAGCGACCTCAATCCCGATGTCGTCGCGCTGGCCTGTGATGGCAATCGGGTTGGGGATCAAAGGAGTCTTGGCTCGGTCGAGATACTGAACGAAAGCGGCGATGCCTCCTTCGTAGAAGAGCTCCACCGTTTTTTGCTCGTCGTGTCGCGCATCGGTCAGGATCAGCCGAACCCCCGAATTGAGGAAGGCGAGCTCGCGGAAACGGTGCTCGAGCCGATCGAAATCGAATTCGGTGATCTTGAACGTCTCCGCGGACGGCATGAAGGTGACGCAGGTCCCGCGCCTGTCGCTCTTGCCGACGACCTCGAGCGGCGCCTCGGCCTCGCCGTGGCGGAAACGCATGAAATGCTCCTCGCCGTCGCGCCAGATGCGGAGCTCCAGCCACTCGCTGAGCGCGTTGACGACGCTGACTCCGACCCCGTGAAGTCCGCCCGAAACCTTGTAGGCATTGTCGTCGCTGGTGTTCTCGAACTTCCCTCCGGCGTGCAGCTGGGTCATGATGACCTCGGCCGCCGAGACGCCTTCCTCGGCGTGGATTCCGGTCGGGATGCCGCGGCCGTTGTCGTCGACCGACACCGAGCCATCCGGGTTCAACGTGATCACGATCCGGTCGCAGTGGCCGGCCAGCGATTCGTCGATCGCGTTGTCGCTGACCTCGAACACCATATGGTGGAGGCCCGATCCGTCGTCGGTATCGCCGATGTACATTCCGGGCCGTTTGCGGACTGCGTCCAGGCCCTTCAGCACCTTGATGGAATCGGCGCCGTAGCTGCTTTGATTGGGGTCAGTTGCCATAGCCTGGATATAGGGATTCTGGAGGGGAAGTCACGCGTATGCCCGGGCGGAAAATGCCAAGGTTGGCAGCGGCAACGCGAGCGCGAGGCGCGTCACCGAAACTGGCGGCGAAAGGGGATCGTCAGCTTGAGCGCCGCTGTGCAATGGCGCGGCGGTCGTAGGACAGCGAAATCTACACGGCCATGAGGGCGCCGGGCATGACCTGGAACCGGCTCGCCGCACCTATTCCAGCGAACAACGATTCCTCGGTCGCGGTCATCCAGACTTGGCCGCGTCCGCATAGGCGCTTAAAAAGCGCGGCGCGGCGCTTTGGATCGAGGTGGGCGGCGACTTCATCGAGCAGGAGTATGGGCGGGGCGCCGCGCCGATCGGCGACGAGATCGGCGTGGGCAAGGACGAGCCCGAGGAGGAGCGCCTTCTGCTCACCGGTTGAGCATTGCGCCGCATCGATCTCTTTCGCCGTGTGGCGGACGAGCAGGTCCTGACGGTGTGGTCCAGCGAGAGTCCTTCCGGCGCGTGCATCGCGATCCCGCCCGCCGCGCAGCTGCGCCTGCAAATCACCGCCTTCCCAGCCGCCGAGCCCTAGCAGCGGGCGTGCGAAGACATCCTCGGGTGAGGCGCCAAGATTCTGGGAGAGTGCTTCGAGTGTTCGGGCGCGGGCATGGGAAATTGCCTGCCCATGTTCGGCCATCTGCGATTCCAGCGCGTCGAGCCACGTGGGATCGGCTGTCGCCGCTTCCGAAAGCAGCTTGTTGCGGGCGCGCATTGCCGCCTCGTAGCGGCTGGAATGGTGGGCGTGGGCGGGCTCCAGAGCGAGCACCAGCCGGTCGAGGAACCGTCGCCGGTCGCCGGCCGTGCCGGTGAACAGCCGGTCCATTGCGGGAGTCAGCCACAGGACCGACAGCCATTCGGAGAGGGAGTTCACGGACGCCGGAGCGCCGTTCACCCGAACCTGGCGGCGTTCGGGCGCGGAAGCCGGGGTGCCGGTGCCGATCTGGATAGCCCCTCCCCTGGATGGGGAGGGGTTGGGGTGGGGTGAGATTTCCGAAGGTGGTTCAGCTCCTCCATCTTCACCCCCGCCCTGCCCTCCCCCATCGAGAGGGCGGGTAAGTGAAGCAGCCACCGCAAACCCGCCGCTGCGGCCCTGCCGCGCCATATCCGAGAGAGGGGCGCCGCGAAGGCCGCGACCCGGGCTCAGCAGCGAAACCGCCTCGAGCAGGTTGGTCTTGCCCGCGCCATTCTCGCCGAACAGCAAGACGAAGCCGCAGCCCGGCTCGATCGATGCCGAGGCGTAGGACCGGAAATCGGTGAGGACGAGGCGGGAAAGGTGCACGATTACGCTTCTAGCGCGAAATGAAGTCGGCCCAGACTCCTTCGGGCTGCCACACCGCATCGAGATCGGGGCGCGCTTGCTCTTCCATCCACCCGAGCCGTTCCCGGCGGTAGCGATAAAGGAATGCAGCGACGCGATAATTGGCGATGCAGTGGACGTGAACCGGCGTATCCCCCAGCGCATCCATTTCGTCGGAAAAGCGCTCGAAATCGCTCTCGGCCGGGACAGCGAAATCGACAGGTATGTGGATGTAGTGGAGGCCGAGGCTGGCGAGTAGTTGGGGTTGGTCTGGTAGCGCATGCGGACTGTCGGGCATGGCGAGATTGATCACCGTTGGGACACCGGCCGCGGCAATGCTTGCAAATTGCTCCGCAGTTGGCTGACCCGAGGTGGTCAGCGTTGGGGAGAGCCGCCGGAAATTGTAGATTCCGCTGTCGTCGATGCTCACACGCGCATCGGCATCAGCACGTAGAGCGCGTTGGACTTGTCGTTCTCCCGAAGCAAGGTCGGCGCTGCGGCATCGGCGAGGTGAACCTCGACCGTATCGCCGTCGATCTCGCCGAGGATGTCGAGAAGATATTTGGCGTTGAAGCCGATTTCGATCGTGTCCGAGCCATAGTCCGCTGGGAGCTCCTCGGTCGCTGTGCCACTTTCGGGTGAAGTCACGGAGAGCGTCACCTTGTCGCGGTCAACGCTCATCTTCACCGCGCGGGTCTTTTCGCTGGCGATGGTGGAAACGCGGTCGACGCCTGCAGAGAAGGTTTTCGGGTCGAGCTTCAAAAGCTTGTCATTCGCGGTCGGGATAACCCGGTTATAATCCGGGAAGGTGCCGTCGATCAGCTTGCTGGTGAGCACCGCGCTGCCGAGGCCGAAGCGAATCTTGGTCGGCGAAAGAGTGACCTCGACCGTTCCTTCGACTTCGTCGAGCAGTTTGCGGAGTTCGGCCACACACTTCCTGGGCACGATCACGTCCGGCATTCCGTCGGCACCGTCCGGCTTGGGAAGGACGACGCGCGCAAGACGGTGGCCGTCGGTCGCAGCCGCCTTGAGCTGGTCGTCGGCGACGTGGAGGAAGATTCCCATCAGGTAATAACGGGTCTCTTCGCTCGAGATTGCGAAGCGGGTCTTGTCAATGATCTGGCGAAGGGTCGCGGCCGGAAGCTCGAAGCTGGTCGGCAGCTCGCCTTCGGAAATCACCGGGAAATCGTCGCGGGGGAGCGTCGATAGGTTGAAGCGGGCGCGGCCGGCGGACAGCTGCATCTTGCCGTCGGCGGCGTTCAGCTCGACTTGGCTCCCCTCGGGGAGCTTGCGGACAATATCGAAAAGAGTGTGGGCCGGGACGGTGGTGGCACCCGGCTGCGCGACCGTCGCCGGAACGCTTTCGTCGACCTGAAGATCGAGATCGGTCGCCATCAAGCGCATCGAATTGTCGTCACGTGCCTCGATCAGCACGTTCGACAGGATGGGGATCGTATTGCGCCGCTCCACGACCGACTGGACGTGGCCGAGGCTCTTCAAGAGTGTCGCCCGTTCAATGGTCGCCTTCATCGCCGTATCGCCCCATCATCCGCACACGTTACAGCTCGTTATAGCGAGCCTTCCCGTGTGCGGAAGTGGGATGATTACAACTTGTCACTTTCCAGGCTGAGGGGCGGTTACTTGCCTGCTTTCTTGCCAACAGCTGGAGCATTCGCGGCCGGCAATTTGGCCGGAAGCAGCACACCGTCGACATGGTGGACGACGCCGTTGGAATATTGATCATCGCCTTGGGTGATGGTCGCTTTGTCGCCTTTGGCGTCCGTCAGGACGGTCTTGTCCCCGTCCTTCGTCGCGGTGAGGGTTTCCCCGCCGAGCGTTCCGAGCGACGCTTTGCCATGGCCGCGGTCGATGGCCTTGTCGATGTCCGCGACGAGCACCGTTCCCTGCAAGATCATGTTGGTGACGATATGGGTCAGCTGGGCGCGGTTCTTCGGATCCGTATCGAAGGTTCCCGCCGGAGCCTTGTCAAAGGCGGCGTCGTCTGGGACGAACACGGTATAAGGCCCGGGGCCGGACAGGGTCTGGTCGAGGCCCGCGGCCTTGGCGATCGTCATGAACTTGCTGTTGGCGTCCAGCCCGGCGCCGATCGTCTTGTTCCCCGCCACCTTCTGGGCTGCTTTCGGCTGCTCGGGGGCGCTGGCGTTCCCGCCTCCACTCTTGTCGCAGCCGGTGAGCGCCATCGCGAGGCTGGCGGCTCCAACGATCAATGCATGGCTTTTCATGCTGTTCTCCCATTTTGTTTTGGACGCGAAATGGCCCGGCAACGCTCGCCGGGCCACTCGCGATCCATCATTGACTCAAATTAACGAGCCCCGATCAGGTCAAAGCCGATGCGACGATCGCCGTAACCAGCTGGGTCGTGGGGTCGACCTGGTAGATGTAGCCGTTGTTGTATCGGTACCAGGCATTCGGCGTGTCGTAATAGGTCGACCGATAGCCCATCGGCACATTGTAGATGTCGTAGCCGGCGGGAAGCGGCTGACCGATCGTGAGACCCGGCGACAGGAGCGCCGCCACCGAGGTGATCAGGCTGCTCGACGGATCATATTGGTAGATGGCACCCGGCGCGTACCAGTACCCCGTGTCCGCGGATTCCGGGTAAAGCCTGCGGTACTGATCCGGGACGTTGTAATAGTCGTACGCCGCCGGGAGCATCTGCCCGACGCCATAGCCGCCGGCATAGGTCGGGATCACATTTTCGACGAAGCCGGTTGCGCAATCCACCTGATAGACCACGCCATAAGCGTAGCGATTGCACTGATTCCCGTACCCATAGGACGCCGGATAGAAGGAATTGTAGCCGTAATAATCCGGCGTGTAGCTGCTCATGTAGGCCGATGGCAGGTACGAACCCGGCATATAGCCTCCCGCAAGCAGCGGGATCAGCGCATCAATCAGGCTGGTACTCCGATCCACCTGGTACACGTAACCTGGCGAATATTGGTAATAATATTGCGGCGTCTGCGGATACAGGTACGAGATCGGCTGCGGCAGGGCACCGAGCGGCACGATACCGCCGACGCTGGACACCGGGACGCCTACGAGGTCGTTCGCAACGAACGGATCGAGAATGCGCGTTTGCGGCGCATATTCGAGCGTCGTGAACCGATTGGGTCCGAGATTCTGGATCGCTGCTATGCGCTGCTGGACCGGGAGCATGCCGACGCCCGCTAGTTGCTGTTGCACCGCGATCCGGTTCTGCATCGCAAGCTGGTGATTGGCCAGGCCTGGAGGCATGCACCCCTTGGCGGCCAGACCCGGAGGACAGCCGCCGACACCGTAGCCGCGGCCGTTGTTCACGCCAGCCATCCGTTCACCCTGCATCTGCTGGCGAGCTGCCATCTGGTTCTGCATCTGCAGCTGGCGGTTGGCCTGAATTTGCTGGCGCTGGGCCATCCGGTTTTCGATCTGCGCGGGGCGGTTCCCATGCATCTGCTGACGCTGGGCCATTCGAGCTTGCGCCTGTTGCGCATGCATCTGCGGCTGCGCTTGGGCCTGCCGCACTCTCATGTGGCGCTGAGTCTGCGCTTGCTGCACTCGCTGCGCGCGCATCTGCTGTCGTTCGTACATTTGCGCCTGCGCATGCATTGCCGGGCCATGCTCCGCGTGGGCACCGCCACCTCGCGCAGCGAACATTCGAGGCTGGGACGCGTGGGCATTGGCGTGACCGCCCCCCCCACCAGAAAAGCGCGGGGCAGCTGCTCTCGGCGCGAAGGCGACATGGCCGCCGCCGCCACCCCCGCGCTGCACCGCCGGGCCAGCCGCGAAGTGCGGGTTGCCGCCACCGCCGCCGCCGCCGTGCGGGCCTCCGCCTCCGTGCCCGCCGCCCGGACCTGCGTAGGCCGCGCCAGCAATGGCGAGCGTCGCGGCGCCTGCGAGAAAAATGAGCCGTTTCATGGCGAAACTCCTTATCGTTCAACGGCAAAACGGTTTGCCAATCGGCCCGTTCCACCGTTCATGTGCATGAAATGAGAGTATAGACGTTCGCAATTAGCCCGAGATTTCAGATGCTTGCAGCTGACGTTAAGACGCCAGATCCCGTTTCAGGCGAGCAGCCGCCAAGAGATAGAAGAAGCTCCCAAGCAGATAGAAGCCAAGGCCGTAGAGGATCGAATATTGCAGCGAATTGGCGCCGTGCGCAGCTTTCATCGCGTCGGAGAACCAGCCGAAGAAGAAGGTCCCGAATACGATTCCCACCAGATTGTTGACGAACAGGAAACTTGCTGACGCCGTCGCCCGCATGGCCGGAGCGACGATGTGTTGCACCGCCGTGACGACGGGTCCCAACCATGCGAGAGCGAGGACTTGCGCGATTGTGAAAAGAATCCACACAAGGGTTAAAGAGGGCGCGAACAGGCCGGCCGCATAGAGCGGGATTGCAAGCAGCAGGCAGCTGGCCGGGATCAGCGCATACGCGCCGGGACGGGAGGGCCCGAGCCGATCACCGAGCCAGCCGCCGAGCCAAATTCCGGCGATTCCGCCGACGAGGAAAATCGATCCGAAGAACGTGCCGGTCTCGGCTACCGGCATTCCAAAGGTGCGGTTGAAGAAGCTGGGAAGCCAGAAAAGCAGGCCGTAGCCGGTAATCGACCCCGAAGCCGCGCCCAGCGACAGCAGCCAAAAGCTGCCGTTGCGGGCGATGCTGGCCACCGCGGCGCTTCCCGGTGGAGATGCTATTGTCGATTGCGGATCGAAGCGGCCGCGCTCCGGCTCCGGGACCAGGAGCTTGATCAAGATCGCGACAAAGAGGCCCGGAAGGCCAACCGCCACGAAAGCCACGCGCCAGGAAAAATGCCCCGCCAGCCAGCCGCCGAAGAACAGGCCGAGCGACGACCCGATCGGAATGCCGAGCGAATAGAAAGCAAGCGCCCGGGATCGCCGCTCGCGCGGATAATAATCGGTGATCAGCGAATAGGAGGGTGCGATTGCGCCGGCCTCGCCGACGGCGACCGCCATCCTCGCGAGGATGAGCTGCGTGTAGGTGCTCACGATCCCGCAAGCGGCAGAGAGCAGGCTCCAAAGAGCGACGGAAATGGCGATTATGTTCACCCGGCTGCGGCGGTCGGCAAGCCAGGCGATCGGAATGGCGATGACGGCGTAAAAAACCCCGAAGGCGACGCCGAGCCCGCTCAAGGCGGTGTCGCTCAGGTGGAACTCCGAACGGATCGGCACCGCCAGGATGCCGGCAACGTTCCGGTCCAGGAAATTCAAGATGTAGGCGAGCAACAGAAGGAGGAGCACACGAGTGCGCGGGGCTTCGGGCTCGCGTTGGAAATGCTTCATCAGGCGGAAAGCTGTGCCGCCAACCCGCCGAAGCGGTCAACATCCGCCTCCTCGTGATAGAGGCCGAGCCCGATCCGAAGGACGTCACCGCGGACGTCGACGATGCAGTTCCTCGCCGCGAGTTCGCTGCGCCACGGGTCAGCGCGGACGCTTCGGAGAGCGAGGAAGCGGGCGTGCGGTGAACCGTCAAAGGGATTGAGAAGCTCGGCCCCTCCAAGCGGAGTCGTCGCGATTTTCTCAAGCAGAAGCCTCTGAAGCCTTTCCACATGATCGGAAATGCTCGAGGTGGTCAGGCCGTTGTCCGCCAGCATCCGCTGGACGGCGTTGAAGCGATAGAGACCTGAGGCATCGAACGTTGCGCCCATGAAGCGGCTGGCGTCTCTGGCGTAGCCGACCGAGCCGGGCGGAAGTGTGAGGTCTTCGAATTCCGCGTACCATCCGGTGATCGGTGGACGCGCACCAAAGCCGGGGGGCGCGTGAAGGAAGGCGCAGCCTTCGCCGGCCATCGCATATTTGTAGCCGCCGGCGAGATAGAAGGCGGATTGGGCGGCGGTTTTCGCGAACGGCTGCGGTATCGCATTGAACGCGTGATAGCCGTCGATCACCACCCACGGACCTTCCGGCGCAGCTGCGGCGGCGAGCTGCTGTATCTCCTTGAATTGTCGCCCGCTCCCGAAAAGCACCTGGCTCACGAAGATCAAATCGTGATTGCCGGCGCGGGCGCGTTCGAGAAAGCGCTCGGAGAAGCTGTCGAAGGGCTCGGCCGGGACGAGTTCCAGCGCAATGTCGCCGCTTTCTGCCCACCGGCCGAATTGCCGCCGCGCGCTGTGAAATTCGCCGTCGCTGGTCAGGACCCTGAGCGGGTGAGGGCCGGGCCGAGGCGCTGCAGCAACGAGCCGGATCAGAAGCTCATGTGTATTGGGAGCGAAGACGATCGCTTCGGGCATTCTGGTGCCGAGCTCGTCCGCGACATATCGCTGCGCCTCGGGCCAGACTTCGCCCATGATCTTGTCCCACTTGCGGTCGGCGAGGCGGGCGGCATCGTTCCAGCAGTTAACCTGCCCCTCGAAGGTCGCATTCGGCCACAAATGGTGGCTGTGCGCGGCCATGTGCAGCCGCTGTGGATCGGCCCCAAGGCTCTTTGAGAACAAGTGTCTGTAGCTCAAAGCTCGGTCCTGAGCGCCCACAGCTCAGGAAAGACCCGTTTCTCCAGCGTGGACCTCAAATAAGGAGCGCCGGCCGATCCGCCCGTGCCCGGGCGATCGCCAATGATCCGCTCGACCGTCAACACGTGCTTGTGGCGCCAGGCGGCGAGCGCATCGTCGATATCGACCAGCTTCTCGGCGAGTTGGTAAAGCTCGAACCAGCGATCGGCGTGGCGATAGACTTCGAGCCACGCCGCCGCGAGTGCCTGTTCGGAGCGGTCACCGAGGTCGAAGCCGCCGCGTTCGAGCGCATCCGTCGCCGTTTCCCGGAGGCTCGGCTGCTCGAGCGCCTCCACAAGGCGCGCGTGCTCATCTCCATCGGCCGGATGGTGTTTGAGATAGCGCTCGTCTTTCAGGCCCAGCCGATATTCCAACTCGCGAAACTGCGCCGACTGAAACCCGGAAGACGTTCCGAGCACATGGCGGAAGGCGAGATAATCCACAGGCGTGAGGGTCGACAGCACGTCCCACGACAGGGTCATGACCGACTGGATCCGACTCACCCGCGCCAGCGCCTTGTAGGCAGGAGCGAATTGGTCCTGTTCGACAAGACCGACCGCCAGCCGCAGCTCGTGCAGCATCTCCTTCAGCCACAATTCCTTCGTCTGATGGATGACAATGAAGAGAAGCTCGTCATGCAGATCGGAAAGAGGCTTCTGGGCGGTCAGCAGCTGATCGAGCCGAAGATAATCGGCATAGGTCAGGCCTTCGGGCGTCGCCGTCATTGCAGAAGCTTAGGGCAAAGGAACGGCCCGAAAAAGGCCGGGGCTATTGTCCCTGCCCGCCGCCGCCGCCGCCCTGGCCGCCTTGCCCGCCGGTTCCGCTGCCAAGCGTGCTGATACCGCCGAACACATCTTCGAAGAAGGTGCGCTTCTTGCCACCGGTAGTTGTTTGCTGGTTTACGGGCTTGATGTTGTCGACGAGCTCCTTGCCGGTGGTGTCGACGGCAGCGACGTTCCCGGTTTGATCGAACCGCACATGCAGAACCGTCTGTTTCTCGACCTTGGGATTACGGAAGGCGATGTCGAGCGTATCGCGCGACAGATAATACCAGTCGTTGGGCGTGAACTGGCTCGTGAAGGTCGGAGTGCCGAGAAGCTTTTGCACCGAAGCCTTGTTGTCCACGCCGGGCTGGATCGAGGAGACAAGCTGCGGATTCAGGACCTCTCCGCGGTGACTGTGGATTCCGGCACAACCGCCCAGCAGGGCAGCTCCGCTGATCGCAATCGCGATTTTTGTAATCGGAGCCTTCATCCGCAACCTTCTCCCGGGAAATGTCTCTTGCGCTGCAAGAGCGCGGGTCAATATGCGCTGGCGAGGCAAGCACGCAACCCCGCCTGCGCATCGGAGATGCCTATGCTGCGATTCCTGTTCGGCGGATTAACGGATCGCTGGAAGCCCGGAGAGCGACTGTTTGAGCGGGTGGTGGCGGAGGCGCGCCAGCCGCACTGGTATCTCGACGGCGAAGTACCCGATTCGCTGGAGGGTCGATTTGCAATGCTGGCGACGCTTTGCGCGCTGGCGACCGTTCGAATCGAAGCGCAGCACAATTCCGTCCGCGAATCGGCCGCTTTGACCGAGCGGTTCGTCGAGGCGATGGATGCCGAGCACCGGCAGATGGGAATGAACGACCCCGCGCTCGGAAGGCGGGTGCGAAAGCTCGTCGGTGCGCTGGCGCGCCGAACCCAGGAATGGCGACAGGCAGTCTCAGGCGAGGTGGAGTGGGATGCGGTCACTCTCTCAAGCGTTTACCGGAACGAGCAGCCATCGGCCCAGGCGCTGGCCCATTCGGCAAAGTCTTTACGTGCGATCTGGCTGCGTTTTGAAAGTGCTTCCGATTCTGATTTGGCTGAAGGACAGTTCTGATGAGCGAATTCGGGCACCGCATCGCAATCGACAGCATCAGAGACGGTCACCGGATCGACATCACCGCGGACGAGGGGGAGCGCAAAGCGGTGGGCGACCGTCTCAGCCTCCTCTCGCTAGAATGCCTGAAGGCTCACGTCACGCTCGACCGCGACGGCAGCCGGGTGAAAGCGATCGGTCGCATTGGCGCGTCGCTGGAGCAAAGTTGCATCGCAACCGGTGATCCGGTTGCCGAGCATATCGACGAGGCTTTCGAGCTGATTTTCGTTCCAGAGCCGGGCCAGGCCACTCCCGACCAGGAGATCGAACTCGGCGAAGCCGATTGCGATGTGGTTTTCTACGAGGGCGGGGCTATCGATCTCGGCACTGCGATTGCGGATACGCTGGCCCTGGCGATGAACCCATATCCCCGAAGCGCGGGCGCGGACGCGGCGCTCAAAGAGGCGGGGGTGCTCGGCGAATCGGAAGCAGGCCCGTTCGCGGCCTTGGCCAAGCTGAAGCGAGGAAGCGACGAGCCCTAGAAGGGAACGTCGTCGTCGAGGTCGCTATCGAACGCCGGCTGCGGCTTCGACTGCGGGCGTGAGCTGCCGCCGCCTGAAGAGAAGCCGCCCCCTCCGCCGAAATCCTGGTCGGCATAATCGCTGCGGCCGCCGGTTCCGCCGCCATCACGGCTGTCGAGAAGGACCAGTTCGCCGCGATACCTCTGAAGCACGATCTCGGTCGAATAGCGGTCGTTGCCGTTATTGTCGGTCCATTTACGGGTCTGGATCTGCCCTTCGAGGTAAACTTTCGATCCCTTGCGGAGATAGGACTTCGCGACCTTCCCGAGGTTTTCGTTGAATATGACGACCTGGTGCCACTCGGTCCGCTCCTGGCGGTTACCGTCCCGATCCTTCCAGCTTTCGGAAGTCGCGATTCTGAGGTTCACCACCTCGCCGCCGTTGTTGAGCGAGCGCGCCTCCGGATCCGCCCCGAGATTGCCGACCAGGATCACCTTGTTCACGCCCGCCATGTCCGACTCCTTTGTGTCGGGACAGCTATAAACCGAGCGCCGTCGCCGTCCAGTAGGTCACACCGGCGGCGATATAGGCGAGCGCAAAAAGATAGCTGACCATGAACAGCGGCCACTTCCATCCATTCGTCTCGCGCCGTGTGACGGCGATGGTCGAAATGCATTGCGGAGCGAAAACGAACCAGGCGAGGAAGGCGAGCGCGGTCGGAAGCGGCCATGCGCTCCGAAGCCGTTCTGAAAGCGTCTTTGCCTGCCCCGCGTCATCCGGCGAATCAATCGAGTAAACGGTGCCGATTGCGCTGACCGCAACCTCGCGCGCGGCCATGGCGGGGAGAAGCGCCATCGCGATGTCGTGATTGAAGCCGATGGGATGGACAACGACCTCGATCCCGCTGGCGATCTTGCCGGCGATGGACACGTCGCTCTGCTTCTGGCCCGGAGCGGCCTGGGGTATGCTGGCGAGTGCCCAGAGAATTATGGTGGTGCCGAGGATGATCGTCCCGGCACGCTTCAGGAAGATTTGGGCGCGCGTCAGGAGTCCGATCGCCACGTCCTTCGCCGTCGGCAGCTGGTATTTGGGCAATTCCATCATGAAGCCGCCGCCGCCTCCGCGAACGACGGTGCGCCTGAGTACCAGCGCCGCCAGCATCGCTCCACACACACCGGCAATATAGAGGCCGAACATCACCAGCCCTTGAAGGCCGACGCCGTAACCCACTGTTCTGGCCGGAATGAAAGCTGCGATAATCAGCGTGTAGACCGGGAGCCGGGCGGAGCAGGTCATCAGCGGCGCGATGAGGATCGTCGTCAGCCGGTCCTTGGGATCGTCGATGGTCCGGGTCGACATGATCCCCGGCACCGCGCAGGCGAAGCTGGATAATAACGGGATGAAGGATCGGCCGGAGAGGCCCGCCCAGTGCATCAACTTGTCCATCAGGAAGGCCGCCCGGACCATGTAACCGGTGCCTTCCAGGAGCAGGATGAACAGGAACAGGATCAGGATCTGCGGCAGGAAGACGACGACCGCGCCCACGCCGCCGATCACGCCGTCCACAATCAATGAGCGGAGCAGGCCCGGCGGAAGGATGCTGGTGGTAAGGCTGGCGAGGGCATTGAAACCATCCTGGATCCAGCCAGCCGGAAGCTGACTCCAGGCAAACACCGCCTGAAACATCACGAACAAAATCGCGGCGAGGATCAGAGGGCCGGCGACCGGGTGCAGAAGGATCGAATCGAGCCGATGGGTCCAGCGGCGGACTGGGCTCTCCCGAACCACGGCAGCCGTTGCGAGCTCGCGCGCGCGCCGCTGCAAGTGCAGGAGATCGCTCGGTGCGCCGTGATGCGCCGGGCATCGGGGCGCCGACAGCATATCGTCGAGCGCCGACTGAAGCTCGCTTATGCCACGGCGGCGGACGGCGACCGTCTCCACCACCGGAACGCCTAGTTCCTGCTCGAGCCGCTTCGCGTCCAGGTCCAGACCGTCGCGCTTGGCGAGATCGACCATGTTGAGAGCGACGATTGTCGGAAGGCCGAGTTCAATCAGCTGCAGAGCGAAGCGAAGGTGGTTGTCGAGGTTCGACGCGTCGAGGACGATCACCAGGGCATCAGGACGGCGCTCGCCTTTCTGGCGACCGAACAAGACGTCGCGAGTGACCGCTTCATCGGGGCTTGCGGGATCGAGGCTGTAGGCGCCGGGCAGGTCGACCATCTCGACCGGACGGCCATCGGCCAGCACCAGCCGCCCTGATTTCCGCTCGACGGTGACTCCGGGATAATTGCCGACCTTCTGCCGGGCGCCGGTCAAAGCGTTGAAGAGAGCGCTCTTGCCGGCGTTAGGGTTGCCGGCGACTGCGACCAGCGGGATCGGGTTCATCGGCCGCTAGGCGGGAACGACGCGCACGGCGCGCGCATGCGCACGACGGATCGCGACGGTCATCCGGCCAACGCGGATCGCCAGCGGATCGCGGCCGAACGGCCCGAGGTGAAGCGGCTCGACGGCGACGCCCTCGTCGAACCCGAAATGCCGCAATCGGCAAGCTTCCGAATGTTCAAGCGAGCCCCAGTCGATTGTATCAATGTGCGCGCGCGTGCCGAGCTTGAGCTCGTCCAACGAGACGGATTCGGGTTTGAATGGCGCGTTCATTTTGCGACTGATTATCATTAACGACTGCAAAAGGGAATAGTGCCGCCGCCTCCCGATCAGCAATCAGGGATTTCCCCTACTTAGGCGGGTAGCGAAGCCGCCCCAAAAACCGGCTGACGCTGAAATGCTCCTGAGTTCGCCACCCGGCTTTCCAGCGTTCGAATTCCATCACGTTTTCGATCCGGCGATCGAGGAAAGTAGCGGTTTCGCTCCAGCCTTCGCTCTGGTCGTCGAGCCAGACAAGAAGGGTTGAGCCATAGACAGCGCCGAGCGTGATTCGCTTCGTGTAATGATTGTAATCGGTGCTCGAGTCCCCCGCGAGCCGCCACATCAGGTCGGTGGTGCGCCAGCCAATTCGCATCGTCAGAGGCACGTTTTGCGGCATGGCGAGGATCGCGAGCGCCCTTCGCACCGCTTCGCGGGCAGGAGCCATGATCTCAAGCCGGGACCAGATTAGAGTGCGGATTTTTTCGCGGATCTTCATTCCAGCCAGCTTCTCAGGTGAAAGCCGTTCGGCCATCGTCCGGTCGACGCCCTGGATATAGGCGCCGATCATTCCCGCCTGATCCTTGGGGAAAGCGAGCCGCGCCTGCGCTGGATCGATTTCGAGTTGTCTGGCGGCGGACTCAACCGCTGCTTTGCTCCAGCCGTCGAACACGGCATTCTCGCCCACAGCAAGCGCCATTCGCTCGCGAAGCTTCTGCAGGGGACTCGCTTCCTCCATGTGGGCTCAACTGGGCTCGGGCGCGGTGCGTGGCAAGCCCCGGCTGGGAAGCCGCACCAGGATCAGCGCTGCTCCGATCGCAACCGCGCCGATCCAGTCGGTCATCGAAAGCAATTCGCCATAAACCAGCCAGCCGACGAGCGCCGCGATGGCCGGCTGGCTCAGCAGCGCCAGCCCGACCACAAGCGGCGGGAAGACGCCGAGCGAGTAGACCAGCAGCCCCTGCCCGACGACCTGGCTCGAAACCGCGAGGATCAGCAGCGGAGTCCAGTGATGGGGCCACACGTGCTCGCCGGCGGCAAGGCTGATCGCAAGCAACGCTGGCGCCGCGAAAGCGCTGACCAGGATCAGCGTCGGCAAGGGCTTCAGTTCGGTCCGGGCACGTTCGATGAAAATGAGATAGCCACCGTAGAGCAGCCCCGCTCCAAAGGTTAGCAGATCGCCGCGGCCGTTGCGGGGACTGAACTCGAAGCTTCTCCCCATCAGCAGGAGCGCGCCCCCGGCGGCGAGAAGCAATGCCAAGGCTTGAAACCGGGTGGGCAGGCGGCGCGACAGCCACAGGCCCCAGCCGACAAGAACGAAACTGCCCATATTTCCAAAGAGCGTCGCATTGGCGAGCTTGGTCAGCCGGATACCGGTGTTCCAGCCGCCGAGATCAAAAGCATAGAAGAGTGCGGCGGCGGTCAGGGTGAGAAGCAGAGCGCGCTTGGGCGAGTAAAGCCGTTGCCCGCCCACTCTGGCAAGGACCGATAGGAACGGAATCGCGATCACGACGCGCCAGAAGCCGGTGGCGACCGGTCCCACGTCGGTGAGTCGAACCAGCCACGGCCCGAACGCCAGCGCGACATTGCCAAGGATGAGCGCCGGGAAAGCGAGTGGGTGGGGACGAGCGCGAATCACGCCCTGGCGCTTAGCGCGGCTGGTGGCAGCATTAACCCCCGCCAGCCCCGGAAATTTTGCGCTGGCGGCGGCGCTGCACCGAGGAGCCGATTCCCATCGCCTCCCGGTATTTCACGACGGTCCTTCGAGCGATGTCCATGCCGCCCTGCTTCAGAAGCGCCGCAATCGCGTCGTCGCTGAGGATTTCCGTCTCGGCGTCGACGATAGCCTTGATCGCCGTCTTCACGGCTTGGGCCGCCGCTCCGTCGCCGTCCTCCGAGGCCACTCCGGATCCGAAAAAATATTTGAGCTCGAACAGGCCGCAGTCACACAGCAGATATTTATTCGAAGTGACCCGGCTGACCGTCGATTCGTGCATCTCGATGGCTTCGGCGACATGGCGAAGCGTCAGCGGCTTTAGCGCTTTTGGTCCTTGATCGAAAAACGGCTGCTGGATCTTCACGATCTCGGAGACCGTTTTGACGATGGTTCGCGCCCTCTGGTCGAGTGCCCGAACAAGCCAGCTGGCGTTCGCGAGGCAATCGCTGAGCCAGGCCTTCGACGCCTTGTCCTGCGGCCCGGCCTTGAGCTCCTGGTAGTAGCGGCGGTTAACGAGCAAGCGCGGGAGGGCAGCGGTGTTCAGCTCGACCGCATAGCCGGTGCGCGTCTTGCGCACGAACACGTCGGGCGTGACTTCTTCACTGGCGGTTCGACTGAACCGGCAGCCTGGCTTGGGATCGTAGCCGCGAAGCTCGCGGACCATGTCGGCCAGGTCTTCGTCGTCGACCCTGCAAATACGCTTGAGGTCGTTCATCCGGCCGCGGGCGAGCAGGTCGAGATTGTCAATCAGCCGCGCCATCGCGGGATCGTAGCGGTCGGCGGCTTTGGCCTGGAGCGCCAGGCATTCGGCAAGATCGCGAGCGCCGACCCCAGGCGGGTCGAGATCCTGGACCAAAGCGAGCGCCTTCTGCACAACCGCCAGAGGCTCCGCGGTTCGCTCGGCGATTTCGCCGAGCGGCACGGTCAGGTAGCCGGTTTCATCGAGAGCCTCGGCAATCAGCCGGGCAAGCTCGCCTTCAGCTCCCGACACGCCGTGGAGCTGGTCATGCAAGTGTTCCGATAGCGAGCCGGCGGAATATTCCAGCCGGTCGAAATCGAAGGCTTCCTCACCGCCGCTGGAACCGACAACGTCCGCGTAGCTGTCCGTCTCAAGCGCTTCGGCAGTCCAGTCCACGTCGAGCGGGCGATCGTCGTCGGCTCGGGCAAGCATCAGATCGTCCGCACCGGGATCGTCCGGCGGGTCGTCGAAATCGTCGCTGGACGGCTCGTCGCCACCACCCTCGCCCTCGTCCTCGCCGGATTGCGCTTCCAGCAACGGATTCTTGGCCACCTCTTCGGCGATTGCCGCTTCCAACTCGAGATTGCTCAGCGCCAGCAGCCGAATCGCCTGCGTTAGCTGGGGAGTCATCACCAGCTGCTGCGATTGGCGAAGCTGGATTTGCGGGCCGAGCCCCACGCGCGACACTCCCAGAGTTACAGGGCGAAGGTCTCGCCGAGGTAGAGCCGGCGTACCTCGCTGTCGGCCACCAGCGCCTCGGGTGTGCCCTGAAACAGCACTTGGCCATCATAGATGATGCAGGCGCGGTCGACGATGTCGAGCGTCTCACGCACGTTGTGATCGGTAATGAGCACGCCGATCCCGCGCTGCTTCAATTCGCGGACCAGTTCGCGAATGTCGGAAATCGAGATCGGATCGATGCCGGCGAAGGGTTCGTCGAGCAGCATGATCGTGGGATCAGCCGCCAGCGCCCGTGCGATTTCGCAGCGGCGGCGTTCGCCCCCGGACAGGGCCATGGCCGAAGAGGTGCGAAGGCCGGTGAGGCCAAATTCGTCCAGCAACTTCTCAAGTCGCCGGTGCCGTGCCTGCCTGTCCGGCTCGCTGACTTCGAGCACCGAAAGGATATTCTGCTCGACGGTGAGACCGCGGAAGATCGAGGTCTCCTGCGGCAAATAGCCAAGGCCGAGGATGGCGCGCCGGTACATCGGCAGATTGGTGATGTCCTGCCCGTCGAGGAAAATGCGCCCGGCATCCGGCTTCACCAGCCCCATGACAGAATAGAAGCAGGTCGTCTTGCCGGCACCGTTCGGACCGAGCAGCCCGACCACTTCGCCGCGATGTACGGCGAGCGACACATCGTGAAGAACGGCCCGACGATCATAGGATTTCGCGATGGAGCGGACTTCGAGGCCGAGTAGCGACTCCGCGTCATTCCGGCTTGGGTGAACGAGGACGGTTGCTTCGTTCACTTGGATTGCTGACCCTGGCCGTGCTGCGGCACAGTGAAATGACCGGTCACCCGGCCGCCGCTCTGGGCGACTCCGGGAGGGCCACCATCGACAACAGCGCGGCCGGAATTGAGGTCGATCACCAGCCGAGAGCCAAGGATATTCGAATCGCCGCGCACCAGTTCCACATTGCCGACCAGGGTGATGAGTTTGCGATTGAGGTCGTAAACCCCGAAATCGCCCTTGGCGGTCTCGGACGGGCTGTGCACCGTCACTCCACCTGTGGCATCCAGGCGGTCGATTTGAATACCGGTCCCGTTTGGAGTGCTTTGGGTATTCGAGGCGGAAGGCTTGGGCTGCACGGCGCCGTTGTTCGAATAAGCCACCGTCAGGCGCTGCGTGTCCAAGGTAAGATCGCCCTGCGTTGCATGAACGTTTCCCGCGAACACGGCGCGGTCGGCGCGATCCTGAACTTCGAGGCGGTCGGCGCTCACATTGACGGGGGCGTTGGTGTTGTGGCCTTTCAGAGCCGACACTCCAGTCGCCTGCGTTTGCGTTTGAGCAAAGGCCGCAGCCGCAGCACTTGCGGCAATAGCAAAGACGAGCTTTCGAAACATCGCCATCATCTGACCGCCCCTTGCTCGATTTTCAAGCGAACCCCTTGATCGAGGTCGACGGTGTGGCTGTCGAGATTGGCCTGCAGGCGCCCGGCAGTGAACTGGCCGAGGCGCATTCGTCCCTGGACTCCGCCGCTTCCGGTGATCTGCTTTTGCTTCAAATCCAGCGTCACGTTGCTCGTTGAAAGCTTGTAGCCGTCAGGGCCGGTCGCCTGCACCGGGCCGACGACTGCAGCCTGTTGCGTGTTCGGGTTATAGCGGGCGTGGTTTGCGACCACGGTTCCGGGCCCGTCGTTCAGCGCCAGCCGGGCCATCATTCCCGCGATGTCGACGATTGGGACGTTCGAATTTCTCTGGATCGCCGACTGGGCCAATATTGTGAACGGCCGCCCCTGGTTATCTTCCCCGGTATATCTCGCGGTGTCGACCCGCATCGCTTCCGGCGCGTTCGCAACCTTGGTCTTGTCGAGGATGAAGCTGACGTCGCCATTCTTCTCCAACGGAGCGAGCGCGAGGATCGCAATCAGAACGCCGACCGCGGAAGGCAGAGCGATCTTGGCGATCCGGATTACCCGATCGTGACTGCTCCCCGGCACGGCCCAGCTTTGCTTGGTCGTGCGCTCCTTGTTGGCGGCTTCGGACATGATCTGAGTCTCGCAGCCTTCCTCAGCCGTCGTGCGCGAAGATGTCTTGATCGGGCCATCCGGCGATGTCGAGAAGGGCGCGATTGGGCAAGAAATCGAAACAGGCCTGCGCCAGGTCGCTGCGGTTTTCGCGCCGAAGTCGTTCGTCCAGCTTTTCCTTCAGCGCGTGAAGATAGCGCACATCGCTCGCCGCATAGTCGCGTTGCGCATCGTTGATGTGCGGCGCCCCCCAGTCGCTGGTCTGCTGCTGCTTCGACAGGTCATGTCCGAGCAACTCCTTCACCAGATCCTTGAGGCCATGGCGGTCGGTGTAGGTGCGGACCAGGCGAGAGGCAGTGCGGGTGCAATAGAGCGGAGCGGCAAGGATTCCGAGGTACTTGCTCATGATGCCGACATCGAACCGGGCGAAGTGGTAGAGCTTGAGACGGCTGGGATTTGAGAGCAGCGCCTTCAGGCGCGGTGCCGAATAATCGCTGTGGGGGCCGAATCGAACCAAATGCTCGTCGCCCTTGCCGTCCGAGAGCTGGACAAGGCACAGCCGATCGCGACCGGGGACCAGCCCCATTGCCTCGGTATCGACTGCGATCGGGCCGTCGGCGAACTGGACGTTCTCGCCCAGATCTTCTTCATGGAAATAGATGCTCATCGGGTCCTCATTGTCGGCAACGGCCAATATGGGATGGCCCATAGCAGGGTCGAGATGATCGAATCACTAGAGCATGGCTTTTTTTTCATGTAAGGCTGGCGACGGTGTGTGAGAAAAACACACCTAAGACCGGTTGCGCCGTGCTCCCCAGCGCGTTGGTTCTTATGATTTTGGGGCACAAGGAATGTTTGGACGGCATGGGTTTCGACAGAGGGCGTAAAGGCGACCGCGGCGGTCGCGGCCGAGATAAGCGCGACGGCGTTTTCAGTGAAGATAGTTTCCAGGACCGCGGTGGATTCCAGGAGCGCGGAGGCTTCGGCCAGCCGCGCAGCTTTGGCGATCGCGGCGGATTCGGCGGCGGCGGTGATCGCGGCGGCGGAGGCGGATTCCGTGGCGGCGGAGGCGGCGGCGGAGGCGGCGGAATGCCCCCGCAGGTCGTTGGCGAGGCCAAGGGCGTCGTTAAATTCTTCAATCCGCAAAAGGGCTTCGGCTTCATCGTTCGAGATGACGGCGGCGAGGATGTGTTCGTTCACATCTCGGCCGTCGAGCAGGCCGGCCTCAGCGATCTGGCCGAAGGGCAGCCGCTTGGCTTCACCCTGGTCGATCGCGGCGGGCGAATTTCCGCGACCAATATCCAGATCGAGGGTGAGCCGATTGCCGTCGAGCGCCAGGAGAAGGCTCCGCAGCGGCAGCTGACCGGCGAGAAGGCGCAGGGAACGGTCAAGTTCTTCAACTCGATGAAAGGCTTCGGTTTCATTCAGCGGGATGATGGACAGCCCGATGCCTTTGTTCACATTTCCGCGGTTGAGCGAGCGGGCTTGCCGACGCTCAATGAAGGCGACCGGCTAACATTCGAGCTCGAAGTCGATCGTCGCGGCAAGCATGCAGCGGTGAATCTACAGCCCATCGGCTAGACCCACCCACCGCGCCGATGGGGGAGAAGCGCCCGTCCGGACCAGCTCCGGGCGGGCGCTTTGTTTTGTGATGCCGGTCAAATCACCATCGATTTGAGAGTCTCGATCCGGTCGGCCTCCGCGGCGGGCTTGTCGGTGCGGATCCGGCTGACTCGCGGAAAGCGCATCGCGAGTCCCGATTTGTGGCGGCTGCTGAGATGGATCGAATCGAAGGCGACCTCCAAAACCAAGTCTTTCTCCACCTCGCGCACCGGGCCGAACCGCTCGGTCGTGTGATTGCGGATCCAGCGGTCGAGCCAGCGGAGCTCTTCGTCCGTGAAGCCGAAATAGGCTTTGCCGACCGGCAGCAGCTCGCCGTCTTCATTCCAGCAGCCGAACGTGTAATCGCTGTAATAGCTGGAGCGTTTCCCCGATCCGCGCTGTGCATACATGAGCACGCAGTCGGCGGTCAGTGGATCCCGCTTCCATTTATACCAGAATCCGACTCGCCGTCCGGGGACATAGGGGCTGTCGCGCCGCTTGAGCATCACGCCCTCGATGGCCGCATCACGCGCGCCGGCGCGGATTTCGGCCAGATCGTCGAAGTCGCGGGCTTCGATCAGTTGCGAGAGGTCGAAGCGCTCCGAATCGAGTTTCGGGACAAACGCCTCCAGCCGCTGACGCCTCTCACTCCACGGAAAGCCCCGCAGGTCTTCCGCCCCGTCGAACAGGATATCGTAGAGCCGGACGAATGCTGGATATTGCGCCTGCATTTTCGGGCTGACGGTTTTTCGGCCGAGCCGCTGCTGGAGGGCGTTGAATGAGGCCGCCGCGCCGCCGTGAAGAATCGCATTTACCTGATCGGAGCCCCGCACGAGAAGTTCGCCATCCAGCACGCCTTCGCTTTGGAAAGCGCTGGCGATCTCGGGGAAACTGCCGGAGATCTCGTCCCCGGTACGGCTATACAGGCGCGTTTGACCTCCGGTACAAACGAGCTGAACCCGGATCCCGTCCCACTTCCACTCGGCTGCGAACTCCTCAAGCGGGACTTGCTGATTGTCGAGCGGGTGCGCCAGCATGAACGGGCGGAAGACCGGAAGGTCGCGGGCGGTCGGTTCCGGTCCACGCCCTTCCGCCCATGCAAAAAGCTCCAGGTAAGGCGGCCAGATCCCGTGCCAGACCTCCTCGACCGCATCGACATCAAGCCCAAACGCGTCGGCAAGCGCCTGCTTCGCCAACCGCGAAGACACGCCAATCCGAAGATTGCCTGTCGCGAGCTTGAGGAGGGCGAAACGGCCAGCCGCGTCCAGATGGTCCAGCATTTCTGCGAGAACTCGCGGCCCGTTCACCCGTCCGGCACTGGCGAGCCGTTCCACCGCGCTGGATATCGAGAGGGTGCCGTCGTCCAGCTCGGGCTCGCCGTTCGGCGTCGGCCACAAGAGCGCCACCGTTTCCGCCATGTCGCCGACATAATCGCGGCTCATGTAGAGCAGCACCGGGTCCACCCGCTCTTCGGCGATGGCGCGAACAGCGGCTCCTTTGACCGCAGGAATGCTCAAGCTGCCGGTCAAGGCGGCAAGTCCGATGCCGCGATCGGGGTCCGGCGTCTCCTTGAGATAATCGCCGATGAGTTTCAGCTTACTGTTTCGCGACCGCGTGTAGGTGAGGTCATTCAGAAGCTGCGAGAATGCGCGCATGGGTCCGTAACGAACCCTGCTGCGGCAGGGTTGCTCAGGTCAATGGAGGCGAAGGGCGAGAGCCGCGAGGATTGCGGTGCAGTCGCTCGGCGACTCGGCGCTCAGGGCTTCCTCGACATGTTCAAGGCAGCAGCGAGTCGCCACCCGGTGGCCGGGAAGGAGCGCCAGCTGCGCAGAGCGGTACATGAGCCCTTCGAGCGCATCGAGACCGTTGGCTGCGGCAATCTGGCGGATCGAATCCATTCGCGCGTGGATATCGAGCGGAGAGAGGCGTTGGCCACGGCTCTGGATCTGGGCGACGCACTCCCCGATCTGGTTCCTGACCGGCCCGAACGATTCCTTTGCCATTTTCCTGCCCCCGTTGAAGCGATAGTCGCCGCAAACGGTTAACGAGCCGTCAAAGCGCGGGCTGGCTTGACAAAAATGCCTTGCAAAGCCATGTGCGCGACCGACCGGGCGGCGCCAGAGAGTGCCGCTTTATTCATTTGCGATTGGGATATTTGCGATGGCCAAGCCGGCAACCGTCAAGATCAAGCTCGTCAGCAGCGCCGACACCGGCTTCTTCTATGTAACCAAGAAGAATCCGCGCACGCAGACCGAGAAGCTGAGCTTCCGCAAGTACGATCCGGTCGCTCGCAAGCACGTCGAGTTCAAGGAAGCGAAGATTAAATAGCTTCGGCTGTCGACGGTACGCCGTTCAGCAATTCTTCCACGACGGCAACGAATTTCTTCACTGAAATCGGTTTCGAAACATAGGCGTTCGCGCCAGCGGCGCGGATTCGCTCCTCGTCGGCCGCCGCCGCATAGGCCGTCACCGCCATGATCGGCACTGTCTTCAAGTTCTTGTCGTCCCGAATCATCTGGATAAGCTCAAGTCCGCTGACATGCGGGAGCTGGATGTCGGTGATTACCAGGTCGGGGTGAAACTGTTGGGCTTCGTCGAGCGCCTGGCGGCTGTCGATCACCGGCTTCGCCTCATGCCCGTGGGCAGCGAGGAGATCGCAGAACAGTTTGACGTTCAGCGCATTGTCCTCGACGATCAGGATTCTGGCCAACCTGCTCCCCCGCGTTACACGATCGGATTTCTAGCGCGATGCCGCCAAAGACACCAAT